>Ga0192234_1002_pt2 | contig 103396 bp, 109 predicted proteins | sample Koala_Koa27_B3_FD_131232 | JGI IMG/M metagenome (GOLD analysis project Ga0192234, IMG submission 131232) | Enriched cells from koala feces incubated with labeled cellulose particles, San Francisco Zoo, California, United States - Koala_Koa2-7_B3 ...
GGCATATTGCACAAGGTCGGAATTACATACGTTTTGACCGTTAATATTTGCAAAACGTTCTACTGCCATATAATAAAATCCGATAAGGATCTTTTTTATGCAAATCTAACAAGGCTCAGTACAGAAGTTTGGAATATTCGTCAATTGAAAAAGGGATCAGTTTCTGTTATAATAAAAAAAGTATTGTAGTGTATGTAATATTAACTTTTGCATATTAGGGGACGACACCCATCCAAAAAAACAGCAATATGTCAAAAAGCCATACGAAAGGGGAAGAAACCCATGCCAAAAAACGTAATCGTATTGGACGAAATGGATGTGCAAATCGGGTTCACTTATCCGAAACGGGCAAAGGGACTCATGAAAAGTGGTCGGGCAGTGTATGTCGGCGGCGAAGATGCACAACCACAAAAAATTCGTCTGCTGACATCTCCTGTTTCACCATCGTCGCAACAGGAGGAGAAAAAAATGTCTCATGTGATAAATTTGAATGCCAGAGAATTCCAATTTGACGAAAGCTGCATCGGTAGAGAAGGGCAGCGGCTGTTTATTACGGATTTTCTGGGGAATAATATAGAAATCTTTGAAATTGGTCGTAAAGATTCATCAGAACGGACGCAAATCAAACGTGATGTTGTTCTTGAACAAAATACGGATTATGTGTTCCGCTTTGCAATGACAGGTGGGTTAGATGCGACTGGAGATGCAGTTTCGATGTTCAGTATAGTGCCACGTGTATCGGCAAAGGAACCATCCGAAGAGTTCACACTTGCGGATTGGGATAAGCGAACCAACTACGCTTTAAATCAAAGCCGTTTCCAACCAGTATGCAGTAAGGATAGTCCAAACGGATTGCTTCGGGTGTATGAGATCCCATTTCAAACAGGTGATTGTACTATATTTCGCTTTGTGTTTACGGCAATGTATACAGCTACAGCATTCATGCCGGCATATGACTTGCGACAATATGCTTCACTTCCGGACATCAGCATGGCAGCTTGGCAAGAGCGAGAAAAGGCTTTACATCCCATATCTACGGAATCGGAGAAAACAGCTCATAAAGCAATGATAGACTTCACTGGCGCACAACTAACGCAAGATGCCTATAATAAGGCGATGGAATTTGCTTCTAAAGGTATGTCAATTGACTTTACTGGTGCAATTATTACACCAAATCAAAATTAAATTTTTCTTGATTTTTAATTTAACAGGAGCGGCACGTAGAAATACGTGTCGTTTTTGTTTTTTGAATTGGCACTTACGGTCTTTCTTTGTTAGCAGCCTGAGATTCTATGTGTTAGCACTCATACATATAGAGTACTAATTTTTATCTATCATTCACAAAACTATCATAAAGTATACATAAAAGAGGGGTATTATAATACTTGTAAGTAGAAAGAGTATCGAAAGAAAGGCTTTCGAGAATTTTCGCAAATGATTCTAGGAGGAATGCTTTATGATGACTTATTTAACACCATTTGAATGTACTGGTTATGACCTGTTCCAATCTATGCGGAACTGGGAAAATCAATTTTTCAACTACTCGGAGCAGCTTTGCTCCTGCAAGACAGATATTCGAGATACGGGCGATGGCTATGTGCTAGAAGCAGAATTGCCGGGATTTCAGAAAGATGAAATCCAATTGGATGTACAAGGTGATGTGCTGACTCTGACGGCTGCCCACAAAGAGGAAACGGAAGAGGAAAAGAGCCAAAAGGGGAAATATCTGCGAAAGGAACGCAGCTTCTGTTCGTATCAGCAAAAGCTTGACATCAGCGACATGGATGTTGAAAAAATGCAGGCATCCTATGAAAATGGTGTCTTGGTGCTGCAAATGCCGAAAAAGCAGCTGGATGCACCGGTAAGTCGGCGAATTACCATTCAGTAATTTTTCAGAAACCACCAGCAATGAAAATGTAAGATTGTAATTGGAAGAGGAAAAGTGTGGCATATTATGTGAAAATGACAAGTGGTGATTTTTTGATAGAGCTGCGAAACTTGTGTTTGCATAGAACGTGCATGGTTCAAAGATGAGCCATGCACGTTTTTTGTATGAGTGACAGTATATGGCATATACTACTTGTGTAAAGTGAAGAAGGAGCGAGTTTCTATGGAATCGATTTGGCAGATGGACAAAAAATTGACAAAATTTCCGAAATGCAATGGTAATTTAAAAACGGACGTACTCATTATTGGTGGAGGTATGGCAGGTATCTTGACGGTGTACTTTTTAGAGCAAGACAACGTAAGTTATTTACTTGTAGAAAAAGAACGGGTTTGTCAGGACGTCACTGCCGGGACAACAGCAAAAATCACGTCACAGCATGGACTGAAATATTATACGCTTTTGCGAGATAGTGGCATAGCAGTGACACAGGGATATTTACAAGCAAATCAACTTGCAGAGAAAGCTTATCGAAAGCTCTGTAAAACGATTGATTGCAACTATGAGATTAAAGATAATTTTGTGTACACTTTAGATGATAAGAGTCAGTTAGAACAAGAACTTTCGACATTATCAAGAATTGGCTTTGATGGCTCATATACTGAACATTTACCTTTGCCTTTCCGTATCGCCGGAGCAGTACGGTTTCCGAATCAGGCACAATTTCATCCGCTGAAATTTGCAGCAGCGATTGCTGAACATTTGCATATTTATGAGAACACTTGGATTCGAGAAATACGTGGAAATACCGCTGTCTTTGACAGTGGAAGCATTACTGCGGATACGATTATTGTGACGACGCATTTTCCTTTTCTTAATAGATATGGCTGTTATTTTTTGAAGCTCTATCAATTTCGATCATATCTTATTGCACTGGAAAATGCTCCCAATCTAAACGGTATGTATGTAGATGCGTCCTCGACTGGATTTTCTTTTCGCAATACGCAGAAATATTTGTTGCTTGGAGGCGGCGGACATCGTACAGGAAAAGATGGTGGAAATTGGACAGAGCTGCGTAATTTGTACAGATGTTATTATCCACAAGCAAAAGAAATTTGCTATTGGGCAGTGCAAGATTGTGTTAGTTTAGATGGAATTCCATATATTGGACATTATTCTAATTGTACGAAACAATGGTATGTAGCGACTGGATTTCAAAAATGGGGAATGACGGGAGCAATGCTATCGGCTTTGCTACTGCGTGACATGGTGCAAGAAAAAAAGAATGAATTTGCAGAAATTTTTTCACCTTCTCGAAGTATATGGAAGTCAAAGCTTTTGGAAAACAGCTGGGAGACGGCGAAGCGTTTTTTCCGTATTTCGAAAAAAAGGTGTCCTCATATGGGCTGTGCGTTGACGTGTAACAAGGCAGAGCATTCGTGAGATTGTACGTGTCATGGATCACGATTCGCAGAATCAGGGAAATTATTGGATAATCCTGCGAACAGAGATAGAAATTGAAAATAAAAGGGAAATCAAGTGAATGATAATATTACACGTATTGATTTGTGATGAATTTCTTCTAAGTTTCACAACATTATCATTTTATCATCACAATGTGATGATAAAATGATTTGCATTGCAGTAAATATGAAAAAATATATTTTATATTTAGGTTTATAGCTTGCATAAAAATGGATTTATGTATAAATTAAGATGTTATAATAATGGAGGAATGTATTTTGAAGACAAAAAACATAGCGATTTTATGTGCAGTTGCTGTTATGACTTGTGGCTGTTTTGTGGGGTGTGATAGTTCTACGGATAGTTCTGAAACTGTAGAGAATAATAGTTCTACTGAAACATCAGAGGAGACAGAAGTGGCGGAAGAAATATCTTCAGAGGAATCTGAAAATACGGTTGTTGCTGAAGATGCGGAATATGCAGTGGAATTTATAGGAACAACGTTAAGCACAGATTATAATGGCGATGATGTTTTAGTCGTGGAGTATAATTTTACGAATAATTCTAGTGAATCGTAATCTTTTATATTTGCTTGTCAGGATACGGCTTTTCAGAATGGTGTAGAGTGCGACAGCACGGTCATTGGTTGTGATGACTATGATTCTCAGGAACAATTAAACGAAATTCAGCCGGGAACGACGTATACTGTTCATGTGGGTTATTATTTGCAGGATACAACTTCTTCTGTGGATATTGAAATTACAGATCTGCTTGGAACAGAAACATATTTGGAACAGAATCTTACTTTCTAAAAAATTCTAAAACAGGGTAAAAAGTTGCTGCATAATATCAAATGCGGCAGCTTTTATTTTACAAAACCATCTATGGACAAAAAAAATCCGAGAACTACAGAAATACTATTGACAAATCAAAAAAATCATGTTATACTATAAAATGTATAATTTGAAAAAAGGCGGTAAGTTCATGGGCATTTTTAGTAAAGTATTCGGTTCCTACAGTTCGAGAGAGCTGGCACGCATAGAGCCGTTAAAAAACAAGGTGCTGGATCTGGAGGACGAATACAAGGGACTTTCGGATGCAGACCTCAAGGAAAAAACCGTAGAATTTCGGCAGCGTCTGGAAGATGGCGAATCTCTCGAGAGTATGGAAGCTGAAGCATTGGCGACTGTACGGGAGGCGGCAGATCGTGTGCTTGGAAAGCGTCCGTTCCCCGTGCAGATTATTGGTGCGATTGTTTTACATCAGGGCAGAATTGCTGAAATGAAGACCGGTGAAGGTAAAACGCTCGTTGCCTGCGTAGCTGCGTATTTGAATGCACTCCCTGGAAAGGGCGTGCATATCGTTACGGTCAATGACTATCTAGCAAAAATACAGTCCGACGAAATGGGAAAAGTACTGCGCTTCTTGGGACTGACGGTAGGCTGTATTCTACACGGTCTGACGAATGACCAGCGGCGAGAAGCCTATAATTGTGATATCACGTATGGTACGAATAATGAATTAGGATTTGACTATTTACGTGATAATATGGTTATTTATAAAAAAGATAAAGTACAGCGTGATCATAATTTTGCAATCGTAGACGAGGTGGACTCGATTCTGATTGATGAAGCAAGAACACCGCTGATTATTTCTGGAAAAGGCGACAAATCTACAGCACTTTATGGCGTGGTAGATAAATTTGCGAAGACACTCACGCCGACAACTGTTGTCGAAATGGATGATAAGCAGGATCAAGAAGAGATTAATGAGAATGCGGATTATATCATTGATGAAAAGGCAAAGACAGCAACTATTACACGTCGTGGGGTGAAGAAAGCAGAAGAATATTTTGCTGTAGAGAATTTGATGGATTCCGATAATATGACATTGCTTCATCACATCAATCAGGCATTAAAAGCCAATGGCGTTATGAAAAAAGATACAGATTATATTGTAGAAGATGGCGAAGTTATCATTATTGATGAATTTACTGGTCGGAAAATGCTCGGGCGTCGTTTCAACGATGGCTTACATCAGGCAATTGAAGCAAAAGAAAATGTAAAGGTTGCACAGGAGTCTAAAACACTCGCAACCATTACATTCCAAAACTATTTCCGTCTGTATAATAAATTGTCTGGTATGACTGGTACGGCGATGACAGAAGAAGACGAGTTTCGTGAAATTTATAAGCTTGATGTTATTGCAGTACCTACGAATAAGCCGGTACTTCGTGAAGATCACACCGATTTGATTTATCGGACAGAAAAGGGCAAGTATAAAGCGATTATTGAACAAATTGTAGATTGTCATGAAAAAGGACAGCCGGTTTTGGTTGGTACAATTTCAATCGAAAAGTCAGAACTGTTGTCGGCAATGCTGAAGCATAAAGGTATCAAGCATGAAGTACTAAATGCAAAATATCACGCAAAAGAAGCTGAAATCGTCGCACAAGCGGGTAAACTCGGTGCCGTAACGATTGCTACAAATATGGCAGGACGTGGTACGGATATTATGCTTGGTGGTAATGCAGAATTTCTTGCAAAAGCAGAAATGCGACGTCGAGATTATCCGGAGGAGTTGATTACGGAGGCGATTGGCTTTGCTGATACAGATGACGAAGAAGTGTTGGCAGCACGGGAAGAATACCAGACACTCTATCGGGAGTATAGTGACGAAGTAAAAGAAAAGGCGGTTGCCGTAAAGGAGGCCGGTGGTCTTTATATTTTGGGTACAGAGCGACATGAATCAAGACGTATCGACAATCAGCTTCGTGGTCGTTCCGGTCGACAGGGTGACGAAGGTGAAAGCCGTTTCTTCCTGTCCATGGAGGATGATTTGATGCGTATTTTTGCCGGCGATCGTCTGGAAAATATGATGCGGACGTTGAACGTAGACGAAGATACGCCAATCGAAAGCAAGGCACTGACCAAAATTATTGAGTCCTCCCAGCGCAAGGTAGAGGGCAGAAACTTCAATATCCGTAAGAATGTTCTGAACTATGACGATGTCATGAATACACAGCGTGAAATCATTTATAAACAGCGTGGACAGGTTCTTGATGGCGAAGATATTCATGACAGCATTATCAAGATGATTGAAGATTTGGTTTCGGGTACGGTTTCAGAGTATATCAGCGAGGAGACAACTGATCATTCTCAGTGGAATTTGGTAGGTCTGCGTGATCACTTCCTGGGTTGGATCACCGAAGAGGGTGATTTGGAATATGACGAGGATGATTTGAATGCCTTGACCACGGATGATATTGTTACTGCTCTAACAAACCGTGCAAAAGAATTGCATACTGCCAAAGAAGATGAATATGGTAGCGACGTAATGCGTGAATTGGAACGTGTTGTTCTGCTGAAGGTGGTTGATACCAAGTGGATGGCACATATTGACGATATGAACGAGTTGAAAAAGGGCATCGGATTGCGTGCATATGGTCAGCAGAATCCGGTTGTCGAATATCGGTATGAAGGCTTTGAAATGTTTGATGCAATGGTGGCTTCTATTCAAGAAGATACCGTGCGTATGTTGCTAACGGTTCGACTACAAAAAAATCAGGCACCAGAACGGGAACAAGTTTCTAAACCGGATGCACCGAATGCTGGCGCAGGTGATGGCAGCTTCGGTATGCAGCGACGTAATCCCAATCGGCGAATACGTCGTAACGAAAAAAATAACAAAGGAAAAAATAATAAGACTGTGAAAGCTGTGGAAAAACCTAAGAAGGATACGCCGAAAGAGGCATCGGCAGAAGATGCTGAGAAGGTTGAAGCGGCAGCTACGGACACAGAAGAATAAGATTGCAAACATTTGCGGTTGAAAAACAATAGGGGACATGACACCGTCATGCTCCCCTAATTTTTGAAGTGGAGGATTTCGTATGTCAGAAACCGGATATGAAATATTTTCCTGTTATTATGATGCACTGACGGAAAATGTGAATTTTTCGAAACGTGCTGCTTATTTCGATGTCTTAATTCAAAAATATCTTTGTACTTCGGGAAGTGTTTTGCTTGATTTAGCTTGTGGTACGGGTACAATGGCGGAACAAATGGCACAAAAAGGATACGATGTCATTGGCGTAGATTACTCTAGTAGTATGCTGGGACAGGCGATGGAAAAGAAATTAAAAAGCGGATTGTCTATACAGTATGTACAACAGGATATGCAAAAACTTGATTTATATGGTACTGTTGATATAACGATTTGTACATTAGACAGTTTGAATCATCTTCCAGATTTTGAAAGTGTACAGCGAGTATTTCAAAAAGTGGCAGATGCAACTGAGTGCGGTGGCGTATTCCTTTTTGATATGAACACACTTTATAAACATCGGGTTTCTCTCAACACACAGATTTATGTCTATGAAACAGATGACGTGTACTGCGTGTGGGAAAATGCATTGCAATCGGATCAGTGTACGGTAGAAATTGATTTGGAATTATTTCAGAAGTGTAGTGATGGACGTTATCGTCGACAGACAGAGCATATAACAGAGCGTGCATATCCGACAGAGGAAATTCGAGAGGCACTTTGTAAAGTTGGATTTTCTGTGATTGGAATTTATCACGCCGACACGGAAGAACCTTTAAAAGCGGACAGCGAACGAATGGTACTTGTTGCGAGAAAGGAAAAGTGAAAATGGGAATATTGAAACGAGCCATTGCAAAAGATGCATCTGTGGTGGCGTGTGCTGTAGATGGGACAGATTTGGTTTCGGAAATAGAACAGATTCATCGGACTTCAACTGTTGTTACAGCAGCAGTGGGAAGATTGGCGATTGCTGCAGGTATGATTGGTTATGGACTGAAAGGAAAACAGGACAGTGTGACACTTCGCATTAAGGGAGGCGGACTGGTTGGACAGCTGATAGCAGTTGCAGACAGCCATGGTAATGTGAAAGCAGATGTGGAACAACCTGTGGTGGAGCTGCCTTTGAACGCAAAAGGAAAGCTTGATGTAAGTGGTGCTGTAGGAACAAATGGTACTTTGTCGGTAGTAAAGGATTTGGGGTTAAAGGAACCGTATGTTGGTGTTGTTCCTTTAGTTTCGGGAGAAATTGCGGAGGATATTACCCAATACTTCGCTGATAGTGAGCAAACACCTACTGCCTGTGGTTTGGGTGTGCTAGTGAATCCGGATTTAACCGTAAAAGTGGCAGGTGGGTATTTGATTCAGGTGCTGCCGTTTGCAAGCGATACGGTGATTGATACGTTGGAGAAAAATCTGACAGAATTGCCACCGATGACAACGATGATGACGAACGGTATGCAAATGGAACAAATCGCTTTGCGATTACTGAAGGGATTAGAGCCAAATCTATTGGATGAAGGATATTTGCAATATCACTGTGACTGCAGCCGAGAGCGGACAAAGCGTGTGCTGATGGCATTAGGAAAAAAAGAACTGACGGATTTAGCAAATGAAGTGCATCCAGTGGAGATTTGCTGTCATTTTTGTGGAAAGAAGTATTTGTTTTCTGCGAGAGAAATTTTAAAGTTGGCAGAATCGTGCTGATTCGAAATTGTAGCAATATGGCTTCTTCCTGTGTCAATTGCTTGCTTTCATGCATATCTTGGTAGTGGAGGTGGTTGATTTGACACGATGGAAAGGGATTGATGTTTTGGCGTATCAAGGAGACATTGATTGGTGCAGAGTTAAGCAATCGGGAATTTCTTTTGCAATCGTTCGTGCAGGATATGGGAAATATGCTTCACAAAAGGATACTAAATTTGACCAAAACGTTGCCGCTTGTCGTTCCTTAAAAATTCCAACAGGTGCGTATTGGTATAGTTATGCGTTATCTACTGCCGAATCTGAATAGGAGGCACGGGCGTGTTTGGCAGTGTTACGCCATCGAAAATTTGCGCTACCTATTTTTTTGGATATAGAAAATGCCACTCAAACGGCACTTTCACGAGACGAGGTGACAGCAATTGCAGGTGCGTTTTGTGAAAAAATTCAAGTTTCCGGGTATACTGCCGGAATATATAGTTATCAGTCATTTTTAGAAACTTACTTGACGGAGAAAATTCGCAGAAAATATCCGATATGGGTAGCACAAACTGGTGTATCAAAGCCGGATTATATCGATTACAAAATATGGCAGTATCGTCAAGATGGTACGGTAGACGGTATTTTAGGAGAAGTGGATTTAGATTATGGGTATGATCTAGATTTAAAGGAAACGCACAAATCAAAGCATGATGAGCATGAAGAAGATGTAATCGAGTATACTGTTCGAAGTGGCGATATGCTGACGAGAATCGCAAATAAATATGGTGTAACCGTGTCGGAATTGGTGGAGTGGAACGATATTGTTGATCCGAATCGAATTCTAGTGGGACAAAAACTTATCATTCGAAAATCAATATAAGAGTGATATTAAGAACCGAAATGGGAAGAAAAATAGCAAGGAATGACAGCTGTAAAAATATAGAATGGTGAATTTTATAGCAAGGGGAAGTTAAAAATGCAGAAGAGAATTAAAACTTCAATTATTAGTATTATTATGATAGGCTGGTTGCTGTTGATGTGGCGTTTGTCTTCGGCAGATGGAACAGAGACACTGGAGGACAGTATGCGTGTGACGAAAAAAGTCGCTGTATGGTTGTTGGGTTCGGCAACGGAGGGGCAGCTTGATCACTTGAATATGGTGATACGCAAATTGGCACACGTTTTTTTATATATGATCTTTGGATTGATCGTTTCAATATTCTGGGATTTACTTTGGTGGAAACATCGTCTATGGACACGTGCAATACTGGCATTTGGATGCTGTACAGTGATAGCGTTTATAGATGAACTGCAAAAAATTCCAATTTCCGGAAGACACTTTTCGGCATCTGAATCGATGTTGAATGCGGTGAGTGCCGATGGTGTGATTTTATTATATTTCTTATTTTTATGGATCATTCAGCTATATCAGCATCGAAACAACAGAAATTGATTGAATCTATGTGCATGATGTCTGAAAATTACAAGATTCCGTATGATATTTTTGTTATACTAATAGCAATCGTACAGGCACTACAGAAATTGCTGTGGTATTGTACGAAAATATCTTATGGAGGAATCAAAAAATGAGTAGATTTACAGTACCACGTGACGTGTATCATGGGGCGGATGCATTGGAAAACTTGAAAACGTTGGATGGAAAAAAAGCGTTTGTCGCTGCTGGCTGCAAATCCATGAGAGAGACTGGCTTTTTAGATAAAGCAATAGCTTATCTGAAAGAGGCAGGGATGGAGGTAAAGCTATTTGACGGTATTGAACCGGACCCATCTATTGATACGGTGAAGAAAGGTGCAGCTATGATGACAGAATTTGCACCGGATTGGATTGTTGCGATTGGCGGTGGTTCCACCATGGATGCTGCAAAAGCAATGTGGGCTTTTTATGAGTATCCATCTGTAGCATTTGAGGAATTGTGTGTTCCATTCCACTTTCCAACCTTGCGGACAAAGGCGAGATTTTGTGCTGTTGCGACAACCTCCGGTACCGGCAGTGAAGTAACTGCATTTTCTATTATTACGGATAATACAAAAGGAATCAAATATCCGCTGGCTGATTTTAATATTACGCCGGATATTGCTATTGTCGATCCGGAATTAACGGCATCGATGCCAAAAAAATTGGTAGCCCATACCGGTATGGACGCTTTAACCCACGCATTTGAGGCATATGTTTCGACTGTACACGATAACTATACGGATGCTTTGGCACTTCATGCCATCAAACTGATTCAAAATAATTTGAAGAAATCTTTTGATGGCTGCCCGACTGCTCGTGCAATTATGCATGATGCGTCTTGCTTGGCAGGTATGTCGTTTTCAAATGCAATTCTCGGGATTGTACACTCTATGGCACACAAAACCGGTGCGGCTTACTCTACGGAGCATATCATTCACGGTTGTGCAAATGCCATGTATTTACCAAAGGTAGTAAAGTTCAATGCGAAAGAAGAATCCGCCGCCATTCGTTATGCGGAAATTGCTGATTTTATGGGATTGGGCGGTACAACAACAGAAGAAAAGGTTGATGCACTTGTTATAGAATTGCGTCACATGAATGATCAGTTGGAAATTCCACAAGCAATCCGAAATTATGGGCACGGTGGTGTGATTTCAGAAAAATCTGTTATTCCAGAAGAAGAATTCCTGTCGAAGCTTTCCGTTGTGGCAGAAAATGCTATTGGTGATGCTTGCACTGGCACAAACCCACGTCAGCCTTCTCAGGAGGAAATGGAAAAGCTATTGAAAGCAGTTTATTACGACTTAGAAATTGACTTTTAAGAAAAAATTGGAAAATTAAGCAATTGGATATTATAAATAAAAGCATCTGATACACTGAAAATAGGTGTATCAGATGCTTTTCAATTATTTTATTACGCTTCACGATTACGTTTTTCCATGAGTGTTTTGATTTTAGCATTTGGATCAATGACTGTTCCAATGGAAACATCGTGGTTTAATGCTGCGATGAAGTAGGAAACATATTTCGAGCAATCCACTTCGTGAAACCATTCTCTCGAAAGGAGCGATTTTGTACGATAGGTTAGATTCGTACTGAATACGGCGTCGATATAGCCGTCTGTGTATGCCTTGTCAAATTCCTCTAAGCCATTAACAAATAATCCATATGTAGCATAGCAGAACACTCTGCGTGCTTTCCGTTCTTTTAGTGCATAGGCAATATCTAACATAGAATCACCAGAGGAAATAATATCATCTGCAATAAAGACATCTTTGTTCTCCACAGAATTTCCCAGATATTCGTGTGCAACAATAGGATTTCTGCCGCTGATGATTTTGGAATAATCTCGTCGTTTGTAAAACATACCCATTTGTACGCCAAGTACGGATGCATAGAACATATTACGGTTGAGTGCTCCTTCATCCGGACTGATAACCATAAACTTGTCTGGTGTTGTCTTTAGGTGAGGAATATCTCGAAACATTGTTTTTAACACCTGATAAGAGGGCATAACGTTGTCGAATCCCATCAGCGGAATAGCATTGCTTACTCTTGGGTCATGTGCATCTACTGTAATGATGTTAGAAACACCCATGCGTTCCAGCTCTTGCAATGCACAAGCACAGTCTAAGGATTCTCGATAGCTTCGCCGATGTTGCCTTCCACCGTAGAGAATTGGCATAATAACGTTGATACGATGTGCTTTGCCACTTGCTGCTTGAATGATACGCTTTAAATCCTGATAATGATCATCTGGAGACATTGCATTTTTAGCATCAAACATTTGATACTTGATGCTATAATTTCCCACATCTACAATAATAAATAAGTCCTTACCACGAATGGTCGATTTGATGAGTCCTTTTCCATCGCCAGAAGAAAATCGGGGACACTCGCACTCAATCAAGAACGTGTCTACATCATAGCTGCCTTTGTGTGCCCAATCGACGAGATAGTGGTCGATTTTATTGCCCAATTCTTTTGCTCCATCCATTGCAATCAAACCCAAAGGTGCAACGCTTGTCCCATGGTTAAATAAAATATCCGATGCTGATACCATGAATATACCTCATTTCTAGTTGGCTGCGATTTTAGAAATGTCCGAAAGTGTTTTCCAAAATGCAGCGGATTTTATACATTATGCACTTTGTAAAAACACAATTTATCCTTTGCAGAAAGTGTCGATATAGTGTTCAATATCTGCAGCAATGATTTCCTTTGCAGAATAGACGTCCTCTACTTCATCCACTGCGGTTGTCTTATGCTCCAGTTCCTTATAGACCTGGAAGAAATGCACGATTTCTTCAAAAATATGTCGTGGCAAATCGTCGATATTATGGTAAGAGTTATATGTAGGATCATTACAAGGAATGGCAACAATTTTGTCGTCACGTTGTCCATTATCAATCATATGAATAACGCCGATGGGATAACTGCGAACCAGTGTTAGTGGCTGAAGCTCTTGAGAACATAATACCAGTACGTCTAGCGGGTCGCCATCATCTGCATAAGTACGTGGAATAAAACCGTAGTTAGCAGGATAGTGGGTAGAGGTGTAAAGAATACGATCCATTTCCAAAAGACCGGTTTCCTTGTTTAGTTCGTACTTTACTTTACTATTTTTGGGGATTTCCACCACTGACACAAATTCATCTACAGTAATTCGTTTGGGGTTGATGTCATGCCAAATGTTCATATATTTACTCCTCACTTGCCTTGGGAATTTTTTACCGCAAAGCACATTCGTTTTACTATTATAGTATACCATTTTTTCGGAGTTTGTCAAGTTGAACTGACAGACTTTTTGGTTTTTTCAAAATTTTTCGCTGTTTTAACTGAAATCAACCAGAAATCTATTCTAGGATTTTGCGGAAAAGTCACAGAGAACACTTGCTCTAATGAAAAAAATGTGTTATAATAAAAATATATTCGTGGCGATTCGATGCTACTGAAGTTTTTGACTTATAAATTTGAAAAATCAAACAGGAGGATTTCAATATTATGCAAACTGCCGCATCACAACAAGCACGAACGCTGCTAGCAGCCGTTCTCGCAGAAGTACGAAAGGCTGTCGTAGGAAAAGATTTGGTTCTTACAAAAGTTATGGCTGCGTTTCTGGCGGGTGGTCATGTGCTGATGGAAGATATGCCGGGCGTAGGGAAAACGACGCTTGCGATTGCATTTTCCAAAGCACTTGGTCTTTCGTGCCGTCGAGTGCAATTTACACCGGACGTTATGCCTTCAGATTTGACTGGCTTTTCTATGTATGAAAAACAGTCGGGGAAATTTGTATTCCAGCCGGGTGCATTGTTCTGTAATCTTCTTTTGGCAGATGAAATTAACCGAACTTCAAGCAAAACGCAGGCTGCACTTCTGGAGGCGATGGAGGAAGGAAATGTTACAGTAGAGGGAAAAACTTATCCTTTACCGAAACCACATTTGGTTATCGCAACGCAAAATCCGTTAGGTTGTGCCGGAACACAGTCGCTTCCGGAATCTCAAATGGATCGTTTCTTAATACGATTACATATGGATTATCCGCAATTGAAAGAGGAAGTAGCGATTTTGCGGGGAAAGGCGATGCAAAATCCATTGAATGCTGTACGACCGGTTATTACAGCTGAGCAGTTGATGGCATTACAGCAAAAAACGGCGGAGATTTATGTGGATGATCGTTTATATTATTATGTAGCATCGATTGCGAAGGCAACGAGAGAACATCCGCAAATTATACTGGGCGTCAGTCCTCGAGGAACGCTGGCGTTAATTTCTTGTGCAAAGGCGATGGCATTGCTTCGTGGCAGAGATTATTTATTGCCGGACGATATTGCACCTCTTTGTCAAGATGTTCTGGCACATCGTATGTGTATGCGCAGTGGGGCATCAGCGGAGCAAGTGTTGTCTGAAATATTGCAAAAAGTACCTGTTCCGACACCGGAAAGAAGGTAGGCCATGCGATGGTTTCCGAAATTAATATATCTGATTCTAATTGGATCGGCATTCATGTTTGTGTTGCTGTATATGCCCAATTTCTCGGTTTATTTGTTTGTCACCATGTTGGTGATTTTGGTAATACTTTTTTTGATGGCACACTGGAGTGGCGTACATATTTCTGCTGAACTTGTTATGCCTACTGAACCGATTGCACCGGGCGAACCATTTTCGTGTACAGTGGTACTCCACAACACGTCTTTTTTACCTGTTGGAACAGTACGTGTTACACTGCAGAGTACCCATGTGACCCTACAGGAATCGGCATCATTTTATTTGCATGGTGTTATTCCATCGAGAGGAACTGCAAGACTGAACTGCACCATGACGTCTGCTCACTGTGGTCAGGTAAAGGTAGATTTAACTTGTATTCGCATATTCGATTGGCTGCGATTGTTTTCACATGGCAATCGAAAAAAAGTAGAACCGGCAATGATGGAGGTTTTACCCTGTGTTACCGATCCGCCAGAGGCTTTTTTGCAAAAGCAGGAAGAATCGGATGCACCGATGAAGCCGACTACTGAGCCGGAAGAATTCTTAGAAATTCGGGACTATCGAGAAGGAGATCGAATACGATCTATTCATTGGAAACTTTCTAGTCGATTTACAGATCCGGTGGTACGAGAATATGGAATACCGGAAAAAACCGGCGTTACGGTCTTTCTAGCGTATGCACTTTTGCCGGGTTACACAGACAGGGGGCAACGGCTGGATGCAATACTGGAAGCAGTGACGGCGTTAACACGGATTTGCTGTACAAACCAGCAGATTTTAACGTTGTTGATTTGTAGCGATTGCGATTGTCAGAACTACACCATTACTGCTGAGGATGAATTGCCGAATATACTGCGTGCTGTGTTGCAAGCTCCGCCACAGGATACGCCGGAGGCTTGCAGGCAATCGTTAATCCGTAGCGGTTATCATGCCATGTTGCAAATTGCCGATACCCCAAACGGTATGACGATTCAAAGCTTGGCATCACAAACTGGAAATATTCTACAGCTACTCATCCCAGGGACGGCAGCAGAAACGGTTTATCGACTGATGCAGGTCACGTCTGCTCTATAAAGGAGTTTGATTTATGACAAAAAATACAAATATGCTTACCGATAATCCCGTATTGCATTATGATGAAAAAACATCTTATACACTTTCTCCACCGAAGAAGCTTTGTTGGTTTTTGCTCAGCGCATTGCTGGCACTTTTAGGCTTTCTGGGTACGATGGCATCGGCACTATCTCTTTATACACCTGATTATTCAAAAGCAATTGTTTTTTTGGCTGCAATAATTGCTTTCGGACTGGCAATACTGTTTCAACGAATTCCTCACGGCGGTTGGGGCAATGTCGGAGTAGTATTGCTCACTTTGTGCATTTTAATTTTTGCAGGTGGGCATACGACAGCTGGAATTCAATTTTTGGTAAATTCTGTCTATCATACGACACAGCACACAGAGATTGATTATTACACAGTCGATGAAGCCTATGTGGAGACTTCTTGTGTGACGCTGCTTTTTAGTTGCGCAGCAATTTTACTCGCTTTCTTTTTCGTATATTTTACGATTCGGCGACCACTGTTTCTTATTCCGACTTTGATTTCGTTTTTAATTATTGAGCCGGGACTTTATTGTGGCATTGCGCTAACGCCCATGGCGGCAGCACCGCTTTTGGCATATTGGTGCGGTATGTCAGCATTGCACTTGACACTGCGTCGCACGACATCTCCTAAGGTACCTGTACGAAATATCAGTTCTATTTGCGGTATATGCACGGCAATGTTGGTGTTAGTGGTATATACACTTGTAGTTTTTACAGGCTGGATTTCGGACTATACTCGTTCTGAGGCTGACCGTTTGCGAAAAAAATCCATCTCTAACAGCTTAGCAGCATTTGATTTCAACAATCTGGCAGAAAGTATCCGCTCCTTCGGTTCTTCTGTAGGATTATATCGGGATACAGAAATTTCTAGACTGGGTAAGAAATCTAAGCTGGAATTTGAGGATGAAGATGAGCTGATATTGACATTTGACACGCTGCCGGAAAATATGATTTATCTAAAAGGTTTTACTGGAACAGTCTATGAGGACAATAGCTGGCTTGCTTCTGCGGAATTTTCCGATGCAACGAATGCTGAAATGGTTTCAGATATTATCAGCTCCTATGATTGTGCGCCACAAAATTATGCTTTTTTGTTCCAACAATCTTTGTTGGCGGACACAAACTTGATTTCTTGTACGATTACAAGTGCAGGTACGAATGAAACAGATAATTCACGCTGCTATCAGCCGTATATTTCTTATTCGGAGGAGGCTTCCTTTCAAGACGATGTAGATTGGTCTGTTGCGGACGCAAGTAGTTATACGTGGATGATTTCGGAAGGTTCTTCTGTTCTTGCTACGTTGAATGAAAACCCCATTGTCGATTTTACTTTTTCTGTGCCAGAGAATAGCGATACGGTAGTGGAGAAATTTTTGCGTGCGTTAGGTGTAGATGATTCTGAAGTATTGCTTCAAACTCGATTCCCCAGCAGTCAGGCTGCGTTGTCACCGGAGTCCATTACCGGGAAGGTTATCCCAGCCATGCTTATGGAATCGTTAGTTTATTGGGATTATGCCAATGATGCCTATACGGAACAGCCGGACGTAGACGAATTGCAGGAGGTCTATGATGCATTACCGACTTCTATTTTAGAAAAGGCGAATCCTTCCACTGCAGAGGAACAAGTGGAGCTTCTGTGTGAAATCCGAAATTGGTTGGCAGAAGAGACGAAATACACCACGTCTCCGGGAAAAACACCGGATACAAGAGATTTTGTGTCCTTTTTTGTATTGGAAAATCAGAAAGGATATTGTGTTCACTATGCATCGGCGGGAACGCTTCTCGCTCGATATTTAGGAATTCCGGCACGTTATTGTGAGGGCTTTTTAATTACGGATGATCAATATGACGAAGCAGAGGAAACGGAAGATGGCTATACGTTGTCGTTGACCGATCGACAATCCCACGCTTGGACAGAAATCTATATTGATGGCTATGGTTGGATTCCATTTGAAATGACACCAGGGTATTATAATACAGAAGCGGCAGCAATGAAAAGTCTGTTTTCTGATGGAGAAACTGCACAGGAAGAATCAGAAACGGAGGAATTAGAAGAGGAACAGGCAGAATCGGCAGACAGTGAAGAAACGACACAGCCGGCACAGACGAGTGAGACAGACAATCCGGATGAAGCGGATCAAACAGAGATTTCCGATCCAGATGCTACTACGACAGCGGTTACTTCTACGAATGATAAAGCAGAAAAGGAACAAGAGTCATTCGTTTTCCCGACATGGCTAAAATGGACCATAAGTATAATCTTGATTCTTGCAGCGTTGGTGGGAATTTATGTGTTGCTGCATAAGTTGATTTTGAAAAGGCGACAACGAGTGATGCAAGATTTGCGTGATCCGAAACGAGCGATTATGACATCTTACCATTATTTGCTGCGTTTGCTGCGGTTTTGTGGCATTCCTTATCATGGATCGCTGCTGTTGGATTATCAAAAACAGGTGGCTTCGTATTTGGAAGAACAAGAGCTGCCGATGCAAGCGGTTTTAGAGGTGATTTCAATTACTTTGGCATTTGATATGGGGAATCATGTGCCATCACCACAACGGCAAGCGCACGCAGCAGTGGAATTGCATCGATTGAGCAAAGCAATTTATGGGACACGAAAGCTGCCAATGCGGATTCTTATGAAGATTATGATGCTCTACTAATTATCAAAATAGAAAAGGAGTTTGATTTACGTGAGAAAAACAAATTCAAAAGCCAAGCTAACAAAACAACTGTCCTATATTCTGATGCCTTTTGTCCTGCCACTGTGCTTGATTGTGTTGGGCGTTCTCATGTTGGTGAATGAAACGCTTATCACCCGAATTTTCTTGTGTCTTGGTATTTTGACTGCACTGGCAGGACTGGTGGAGGTGGTGATTTATGCTTCCAGACGAAAATATGAAGTGCAAATGCGTTTTCTCATTCGGGGAATTGTTCTACTTGTAATTAGGGCAATCTTGATTATTATTCCGGCTGCAGTGAACAAGCTCATTCCGGCTTTGATTGGAATTTTTATATTAACAGCCGGCATTTCGGGTATCTCTAATACAATATCATTTCGTTAACAGGACCCTAATATTTTTATTCCGATGATTTTTGGCATTACCAATTGTTTGTTGGGTATTTTTATCTTGGTGTATGTGTTGTTTATCAACAGTAACACTGGTTGGAATGTAATTGGAATTTTAATGATTATTTCTGGCGTATTACGTATTCTTAATGAGTTTTTGGCGAGAATTCATGTGCCACAACAGGGCAATGTTTCTGAACAAAAAACGGTCGATGTTGCATTTGAAACCAAAGACAACAATCAGTCAAAATGAAGGAGGTTATACATGAAAAGTATACGTTTTCTTGCTTATACAACAGAGATAGTGTTCGGGATTGGTATTGCTGCTGGATCGTTGTACAGCGAAGCGGCAGCAAGCACCATATCTGCCGTGTCAGTGGCATATAGTGAATTGCTTGATGGCGTTCCGGATAGCCAAATTACCGGTGAAATTGTTGTTGCAGTATATGAGCAGCCAATTCATGTAAAGATTACGAGTTGTACTTCTGAGGGCATATTTACCTATTATGATATGGATTTAGCACCGGAAGAGGGGATGGGGGCAACAGCGTATACGTTTTATGTGTGTTATTGTGAGGTGGCACGAAATCCAGATGCGTTTGATGAGACATATGAAGCAGATTTCTTAGAATATACCTACAGCACTTCATATACAGTTGCTATTACTGTTCCGGATGCAGTCAACGAAGAAATTTCGTATACGAAAGAAAATATTCTCATTGCAGATCCATATATGGAATCAGCTGTTATCGATATGACATAATATATTTATACAATTTCATTTGATGGAGAGGCGTCGAATCCGGTATCGGTGCAGCAGTATGATGCTGTTGTAACGGATGGGGTCGTAGTGCTGGAACGACAGGTGCAGTTTTGTCTCTACGAGTTGGGAGATGTAAATGGCGATGGATCGATCAACATTACAGATGCTTATCTCATTTAGGTTTATTTTTCACAGCGTTCTGCTGGGGTGACACCAACTGGGGACATCAATTTAGATGCAGCAGATGTGAATTTTGACGGTGAAATTACCGTGATGGATGCCTATATTACAATGGTTTATTATGCGACATTTGCCGCTGGAAACACGACGACATTTGAAGAGCTTTCGGAGAAATACTGATTGGATGCGTTTTATGAAGTTATAGATTTTTTTAATAAGCGGTTACAAAAAAGAGATATTTGACAATACAATGCAGCTGTGTTATATCAAAATGGATAATGCTTACTGAGATGGAAGAGGTAGAGTTATGGCACAAAAGCAAAATGGAATTTGGGGTGGCTTTGGACTGGAAAGGGAAACATTACGTGTAAATTGGAATGGTAGGTTGGCACAAACAGTACACCCTTTTCAGGATGCGTATATTCAACGTGATTTTTGTGAATATCAGTTAGAATTGATTACGTCGGTCTGTGAGAATATTGAGGATATGCTAACACATTTGGAGCTGTTGGATCGAAAGGTGCGAACAGTTTTAAGAGAACAGGAAGAATTTGTTTGGCTGTATAGCAATCCACCCTATTTGGAGCAAGATGCAGAAATTTGTATTGCACAATATCATGACAAAGAAGAATCGAAATTTTCTTATCGTAAGCAATTGGAAAAACGTTATGAAAAGCGAAAGATGTTATATTCCGGCATTCATTTCAACTTATCTTTTTCTAAATCTTACTTGAAAGAACAGTCGGCATTGAATCCATCCAATTCGATTACAGAATTACAAAACCGCTTGTATTTTCAGTTATTTCAACAGATAAGTCGGTATAGTTGGCTGTTGGTGCTTTTGACTTCAGCGAGTCCGATTTATGAGAAATCGTTGGAAGCGTACGGGAAATCGGGCAATTGTTTTGATGGGCATGGTTCTATGCGAAGCAGTGAGAAAGGTTACTGGAATTTGTTTTATCCGATATTGGATTTTCGGAACTTGCCCACTTATGTAGAAAGTATTCGAGCCTATGTGCGAGAAGAAAAGCTTTTCTCGGTATCGGAGTTATACTTGCCTGTTCGGTTAAAACCTCGAGGAGAAAATTGTCTGGATGCACTGGAGCAGAACGGTGTGGATCATTTAGAATTGCGGATGTTCGATTTGAATCCATTTGAACCACTGGGTATAGCAAAAACGGATTTAGAATTTTCCTGTTTTCTGCTTGAATATTTATTGACGAAGGAGACGTTTGATTTCACGCCGGAAATGCAGGTGGCAGCGATTCGAAATCATCAGGCTGCTGCTGGGTTTGACTTAGAGAAAATAGAGATAGACGGAATTCCAGCGAAACAGGCGGCAAATCGAATTTTTGACGACATGGCGCACTATTTTGCAGCAAATGAAAAGGCACTTGCGACGATTGCATACGAGAGAAAGAAGCTGGAGGGAGAACGCCCATGCGAAAGGGTGAAACGGCGGCTAGAGAATGATTACACTGCCACGGTGATGCGGCTTTCGGAACGTTAGAGAAAAGGTGGTGATACTGTGTGTGAATTATTCGGAGTTTCAGCGGCACAGAAAGTGGATATTCAAGATTTTTTACGAGAATTTTTTCAGCATAGTGTACACCATCCCCATGGCTGGGGACTGATGTGTTGTCGCAACGGAAAACGAGAAGTGTGCAAAGAACCGGTGTGTGCTGTAAAAAGTACGAAGCTAGAGCATATTATACAGACTACAGCGGCATAAAAAGTGGCGATGACGCATATTCGTTTAGCGACAATCGGTTCTGTGAAAGCGTTAAATTGTCATCCATATAGCGGTGTGGATTGTACTGGCAGAACTTGGACGCTGATGCACAATGGAACCATTTATTCCGGCAATTGATTGATGCCGTATTATCGTGTTCAAAAGGGAAACACGGATTCAGAGCGTATTTTTTTATATTTGTTGGATGAAATTAACCGAGCAACAACCAAATCGGGGGCAGCGAGAAGACTTATCATCAAAACAGCGATTTACGGTTGTAGAACGACTGACTGCACTGCTTGCACCACGGAACAAGTTGAATCTGATGCTCTACGATGGGGAACTTTTGTATGTCCATAAAAATATGCAGGACACACTTTTCTTTCGTGAGATTGGTGCGCATGGATTGTTGTTTGCGACAGTTCCTCTCATGGGTAAAAATTGGAAGCCATTTCCCATGACACGTTTGGTGGCGTTCCATGACGGTGAAAAAGTTTTTGAGGGAATAAAACATCCATACGTTTTTATTCCACCATTGGACGCTATCACGCCGATGGATGCGATGAACATATAAAAGACCACTGCCCGATTGATTTTCGCACAGTGGTTTTTCTTTTGTTGTGTTGTATTAGAATTATTCGAAGCTAGTGCCTTTAAACATATCTGTTGTGTCTGTTCCCTCTGGGATTTCAATATCGCCGGTATCCAGTTCTTCCAAAGAGGAACAATTATAAAACATTTTTGCCATATCTGTTACATTGGAAATATCACAATTGGTAGGAATTTCAATGGTCGTCAGTGATGTATATCCATAGAACATACCTGACATATCTGTAACATTTGACGTATCAAAGCTTGATAAATCTAAGCTTGTAAGTGCAGAGCATTCATAGAACATAGAACCGAAATTCGTTACGTTTGATGTATCGAAGCTTGATAGATCCAAACTTGTTAATACAGGACACGCTCCAAACATATTCGACATTGTTGTTGCACTAGAAGTATCAAAACTGCTAATGTCTAAAGACTGAAGTGCGCTACAGTAGTAAAACATATAATGGAAGTCAGTCACATTTGAAGTTTCGAAGTTTGATAAATCTAAGCTTGTTAGTGCGGAACAATAACGAAACATATATGTCATCTCAGTAGCGTTAGATGTATCAAAACTGCTAATATCTAATGACTGGAGTGAACTACAACCAGAAAACATACAATAGAAGCTAGTCACATTTCCAGTATATAAGCAGTTATTGAATTCTATGCTTTCCACATTTTCGTATCCTTCAAATAAACTCGAACAAGTTTCATTTGCATCTATGCCGCCTTCGCCGGCGACATAAATGTCATACATCGAGCCATTCTCTTCCACCCAAATCATAACTGAACCGTCTTGTGCTTCCGAAACATCCCAAGCGTCGCTGGGCATATTTGCCAGCGTGTTCAAGAACGTGATTGTTTTTACGTCAGTTCGTTCGATTTCGCTAAGCGGCACATATTCGTGGTCATAACTATAAGTTGCCCCCATAACGTTCCCACTCTCCGCAGCAACTGCTGGGAAAGAGGTTTCTGTTTCTACTTCTTCTACGGAATCTTCTTCAGCGACATCTACTTCCACAGATTCTTCTACAGCATCTTCAGCCGCATCATTTGCAGCTGTTTCTTCGACCTCAGCGGTAACAGAAGAAGCATCGTCCGTGTTATGCTCCCTGCTTTCGCTATCAGAGTCGCCACAGGCGGTCATGCTCATGCCGAGCATCGCAGCAGCGAGAACTGCAATCCATTTTTTGCTTTTTAAAAACATCCTTTTTATCCTCCAGAAATGATATGAATTTCCTTTCTATAATCCCTATAGTATTATATCTTCTGCATGAACAATTCATGCTTTTATTATGTATAATTTGTTAAAATCGATTTTTTTCGATTTTTATCCCAAATGGTTTTTGGATTTCGCTCTTGCTTTTTTTTACTTCATATGGTATAATATAAATATCTAAAAACTTGGGAGGGAATGCGATGAAAAATATTATTTTAGTTGGTATGCCCGGTTTCGGTAAAAGCACACTGGGTGAAACATTGGCGCAGACGCTGCGCTATCACTATATTGATACAGATGAAGTGATCATGGAGACGTATGGCAAAAACTTAATGGAACTTATTGAACAGCACGGGATAGAGGGCTTTATTGTGCTGGAGGGAAAGGTGATTTCCTCTATTTATACCAATCGTGCAGTAATTTCTACCGGTGGCAGTGCGATATACTATCCGGATGCAATGGCACACCTTAGAGCTTCCGGAAAGGTGATTTATCTCTATCATGATATTTCAGATCTCTATAATCGTGTGGGAGATATGGTAGAGCGTGGCGTGGTATGCCGTGAAAATTGCAACACTTTAGAAGCACTGTTTGCTGAACGATCGCCGTTGTATGAGCAGTATGCAGACTATGTAATTGATATGACAGGTAAAAATTTGACAACGTGTAATGCTATGCTACTCGATGTTGTATATGCGCACGGACTCGGAACATAAGAAGGGATGAGAATATGGCAATTCCAAATGATCCAAATATTTTGATGAGTTACTTAAATACACAGCTACGAGACAATTTCTCTAGCTTAATGGAACTTTGTAAGGTGCAGGATTGCGATGCTGGGGAGATTATAGCAAGGATGAAGACAATTGGTTATCAATATGATAGCGAAAAAAATCAATTTGTGATATCAAGACAATTTTCCTAAGCTGTCCCAATATGCCAAAAGTAGTGTCACGATGCGAGAATAGCTTTGCTTTCCGTCGTCCACACCGTTTAATTTCAACGATGTGTCCATAGCTGTATCAGATACAGATTGTACCGTTTCGGTTGCCACTAGCGTCGGAACGGTTTCTTGTTTTTCCTCCCAATAGTTTTCCGGCAAAAAGGCGAACATATCCTGTACAACGCCGTCTGAGTGTACAGATTTTGCTTCGTCTTTTCCGGTAATATCCAGTAAAACTAATGCATTTTGCACGTATTCTAAAGCGAAAATAACGCCACTATATTGAAAATCTACACTGCTGCTGTTGAAACAAGCAAGAAAAGCAAGAAATCCAGCCTCATCCTCTTGAATCCAACCACGCAAATGGGAAAATTCGTGACAGACCGTGTCTGGCAAATTGACGTCCAGCATATCTGCGTTATAATTTGATTCTAATGAAAACGGGAAATAAATTCCGGTTAAGTGCATTTGACTCATCAAATAAGAAGATTGAATGGCTTTTGGCTTTGGATAGTATCCTTGTAATGCCGGATAAGTTTCTCCGAGATTTTGCATGGCGGTTTGTGCCGTCTCATAGAGGTCATCAGTCAAAATAAAATTTCCGTCTGCATCTCTTGATACTTGCTCTCCAAGGTCGTTGGCAATTTCAACAAGATCAGTGTATAGTATCAATAATTCTTGCCCAGTGTAATTTCGTGTTTGAAAATATTTTTCTGCAAATGGTGTGACGTGATACAAAATGAAACAGTTACAAGTCTCTGTGACGAGTATGAACGTTAAAATCCAGCCTGCAACTTTACCGAAAACAGCAGAAATTTGCCGTCGTTTTCCTTTTCGGACAAAAAGAAGTATTATCCATGTAATCAGTCCACCGATGCACATCACGATTGCCAGACCAATCATGATTTCACCTACAGAGAACGGCAATTCGCCCCATACGTGAGAAAAAATGCGGCTGATCGTAGGGAAGATATCTTCTGCATACCAATCTGAAAAGGATGTACTGCACCATGCGATTAGATTGAGAAATAGCATTCCAAGAACAATCGCCAACATAATCCAAGTGGACTTGTGACATTTTGAAAGAAGGTGTATTTTTTTCATTCGGGACACCTCATGACATATTTTTCCAGTAAATAGATCGCAGACCCTTTAGCAATAATAATTCATCTACTTGAATTTGGTGTCGGCAGTGGGGAATAATAAATTCTGCCAATCCGCCAGTTGCCACATAGGTTGGAGTGTCAGGAAATGTTTTGTCAATTCGATCGAGCAAGCCGTCAATACATCCAGCTGCACCGTAGAATATGCCACTTTTCATGCATTCCACGGTGTTTTTTCCGATACAGTTTTTTGGCGGTGTTAGAGAAATTTTCGGCAGCTGTGCCGTACAGTCGGTAAGTGCCTGTAAGGAAATGTTGACGCCTGGAACAATCATACCACCGATGTGTCGTTTGTTTTCGTCGATAACTGATAGCGTCGTAGCAGTACCCATATCAATAATGACAATTGGCGGTTGATATTCTTCCAGTGCAGCCACAGCATCAGCCACACGATCGCTGCCGAGCTGTGCCGGATTATCGATAGCGATTTGCAGATCGGTTTTTACCCCAGGTCCAACAATTATGACAGAACAATCCGCAAGTTTTTGAATTGCCGTACACATGACGTAATTGATGGATGGCACTACAGAGGAAAGTATGCTGCCCTCGATAGACGTCTGCGGAATATGGTAGAGTTCTAAGATTGTTTTTATTGAAACAACGAACTCTAAGACGGTAGAATTTTGATTGGTGGAAATGCGCTCCACAAATAATATTTCTGATTGTTCAAAACCGCCGATGACAATGTTGGTATTGCCAATATCAATTGCAAGAACCATAAAATGCCTCCTATTATAAAATACACAAAAGACTAGAAACCATCATTTCTAGTCCTTTTTGTTTATAAGCGATGGCGTCGTTAAGAGGATTTGAACCTCCGACCTGCCGCTTAGGAGGCGGCCGCTCTATCCAACTGAGCTATAACGACAAATGAAGATATTTCAAGAGCATACGTAGATAGCCTTGAAATATCGACTTATTTATGCCACTCCATATTGTTTGCGATAAGCTAGCATAGCGTCTAGATGTTCTTGACCGGGGATGAGACCCTTTCGAATTCCGTCGATGATATCATCGATGGTAACAATCGAATACACTGGAACACCATAAGCTTCAAATACAGATTGTACCGCAGATTTTTCGCTAGTGAGTGCTTTTTCCTTGCGATCTACTGTGATAATCATGCCAGTGATTTCTACGTCAGCGGCAGCCTTCAGTTTCGGATAGACTTCACTCATAGCTTTTCCAGAGGTCATTACGTCCTCAATGATAACTACTTTTTCACCGTCTTCAAGTGCTTTTCCAACAAACATACCACCTTCGCCATGATCCTTGACTTCTTTGCGATCATAGCAGAAATTCACGGTTTTCTCGTATTGATTTGCCATAGCAATTGCTGTTGCTGTTGCCAATGGAATGCCTTTATATGCAGGTCCAAAGAGTGTTTCCACGGGAATATGATGTTCTTCGATGCAAGCCGCATAATAGCGACCGAGTTGTAACAACTGCGTACCGGTTTGATAGTTTCCGGCATTGATGAAATAGGGCGCTTTTCTGCCACTTTTCAAGGTGAAATTTCCGAATCGCAGGACGTCACACGCTACCATAAATTTGAGAAATGATTCTTTGTATGTCATGAGATATGCTCCTTTTTCATTATATCCGAAATAGTATACTTTGTCAAGCACTACATTATTATAGCATAAAAAACGACAGAATGCAAGGGGAAATTTCGAGTAAAAATCGACTTTCATAATTTTTTGAAAAAAGATTGAAAGTTATTGCAGAGGACAGTGTAAAATGTGTCGTCTACTGTGCTTCTCACACACCAGCCAGAATTAGTACTGCTGCGAGAATGACGGCACGAAGCAGTGTTAACCAAATTTCATTTTCTCGCAGCTTCCACGAAAACCCACGAGCGTTTTTCTTTGGACAAATTTGGATACATTTTTGACATTGAAAGCATTCTCCTTCTCTTCCCCAGTCGCCGGATTCCGGTAAATCCAAATTTGCTGGACAGATTTTTTGACACGCTGTACAGTTCTTGGCGCAATCCGCCTTTTTTCGTCGAATGGAGAACAGTGGAAGTATAGGCAGCAGTGAAAACACCGCACCCATAGGACAGAAAAAGCGACAAAAAAATCGTTCGCATACGATCATGCCGACTGCAAGAAGTACGAGCAGTACAACACCAATTACATAAGATGTCAATTTAAAATTTCCTGCTCGTAGCATAGAAAACACGTCCCACGGACTTCAGCCGGTGAGGTTTTGATATACACCAAAAAAGCACAGAAGCAGTATTGTACACAGAACAATATATTTTATAAAACGCAGCCATCGTGTCACGGATTTTGGAATTTGTACAGGCTTTTTTTAAACCGTTTGCATATCCAAACGTAGCTTGCGTGTAAAGCATCGCCGAGTATACCGAACGCACAGGCAGCCACAAAAGAAACGTCCGAATACAATGGTATAGGCACAAAGTGCCAATAGAACGGTGACAAATGCAGTGAATTCTACTGTATGAGCAAGTCCAATTTGTGTGAAGATATATTTCATGCCAGAAAATGCTGAAGTGAATGCAGAGGGAAGAAAGAGAAAGAACAATAGTTGTATGCCAGCTCGTATGTACACCTGTACCTTTTTTTGTTGTTTTGGGGTGATATGGAATTTTTTCATATTAGCGTTCCGCCTTTCCCAATGCATCTTTGATTGCGCCGATTATGCCGTTAGAACTAAATGTTGCACCGCTTACCGTATCCACATCTGTAGACTGCGTTTCTAAAATCTCATCAATCAGGGCAGATGCAGCGTCAAAATAGGCGGCGTCTTCCGACTCGGCAGAGATTACTTGGATATCTATAATGACGTCCTGCTCTATTGATATCTCCATGATTACTTTTCCACCGTATCCTTGAGCTTCCCCTTGATATGTATCGTCGTTGTAGCGATAAGATACGCTATCTGTAGATGTTGTGCTGTTTTGTGCTGAGGCAGAGGCTTCCTGTGTTTCCAATGCATATTCCAATTGTGCAATTGTGTCTGCTTGTTCTCGAGATGTAATAACACCGTTGTATATGAGAATTGCTGCTATGACAATTAAACAGCTTAAAAGTTTTACCCAAAATGTTTGCTGCATCGTCAACCTCCTAAAGAAGCTTTGGTAAGAGCGTTTTCTACGGCCGCTACAATCGCATCTGAAGAACAAGTTGCGCCAGAAACAGCATCGATTTCTGCAGTTGAGCTACTTTCCAGAATTTGCGAGGTCACGCCTATATATTTTGATGTACCATTAACTGCACGGTTAATGTACCAATCGTTTTCAGAATCATAGTTGCTGCCCGAACCGGTGACGTTAGAAATCGATGTGATGACACTGCCTTCAATGGTGATTTGCAAAGATAGGGTATAGGCTTCAAAGTCGTCGGCACTGTTCGGATAACAAATTGCCGTTCCTTCATAGGTACCATCTGCATAAAGAACAGTCGCTGTAACGGCTGTAGTCTGTGTTTCAGTGTGTGTTGTGCTTGCCGTTCCGGTTGTGGCAGTAGTCTCTGCTTTTGTAGTCGTAGTCGCCTTTGTGGAAGCTGATTTTGCAGTTTCGAGTGCATCTGTCACAGCGTCGATAATACCATTGGAACTATATGTTGTGCCAGACACTGCGTCTACTTGCGTCGATTGTTCGTCCAATATCGTTTGTATCAACGTTGTTGCATTGGAAAAATAAGGTTCGTCGTCCTCCGATGAGATAATTTCCACGGCGGTTAAATAACCATTCTCCAGTGTTACGGAAACGGTAATATCCCCTCGATACCCCTCGCCAGTTCCGGTATATATGCCATCATCATAGGGGAAATTGCCGGCTGTTTCGTTCGTCGCCGCCGTTCGTGTGATTTTTGTAGATTTTGTAGTTGTAGTTGTTGTTTTTTGGGTTGACGCAGTCGCCGTTGTTGCTTGTGCGCTGCTGCTGGAAGTTGCTTTAGACAGGGCATTTCGTACAGCTTCAATCAAATCATTGGAGCTATAGGTTGCTCTGGAAACAGTGTCCACATTGGTAGTTTGTAGAGAAATGATATTTTGCAGCAGTGCAGTAGCGTTTGTAATATACGGTTCATCATCGTTTGATTGAAGCAGAGTAATTTCAGAAATTTTCCTATCGGAAATTGTGACCTGTACAGTGAGTTCGCCGCCGAAACCTGTTCCAGTACCAAGATAAACACTGTCAACATAGTCACCTGAATCGGAGACATTCGCTATAGAAACAGCAGAATTATTGCCACTGGAGGTGGTTGTATTTCCCGAATTGCTGTTTCCTAATGCTGTTCCTCCGGCTTTCGCTAAAGCATTTCTCACTGCTTCAATTAAACTGTTAGAGCTATAGGTTACCCCGGAAACCACATCTACATTCGTACTTTGCGTTTCAATAATTTTCTCTAGAAGTGCTGATGCATTAGTAATATAAGGTTCATCGTCGTTGTGACTTAAAATTGTAATATCCACGATTTCACCATTGCTGATGGTGACTTGCACAGTCGTTGTACCACCATAGCCTGTTCCTGTACCGATATAAACACCGTCTTGATAAGTACCAGTTTCTTCCGCCTCTGCCAGCTTTACCACTGTTGTGGCGGAAGCTTTGGCTTTTGCGGATGTGCTTGTGGTATAAGTAGAGTCAGTAGCGATTTTTGTATTGTTTGCCTCATCAGTCACTGTTACATCTGCTACATCAATTTGTACCGGATATGTTGTTGTAGAATATCCGGAGAGTGCTGACAAAATGCATCCGATACAGAGTACAGCAGGCAAAAAACCGCATAGTGGTTTCCATTTCTTCCAGTTTTTCATGTTTCTGAAGCCTCCTCTATGATTTCCCATTCGTAGCTGTCTGAAGAAAAGATATTTTTCAGTCCTTGGCTTACGTAAAGTTTGTTGTCCGTGGTATAAAAAATGACATCAAATTCGTCACTGTGTGATCGCCAAAAGGTGATGCCTTCATCTAATCCCATGACAAATAGTGCTGTAGAAAGTCCGTCTGCTAGTGTGCCGTCGTCACTGACAATTGTCACTGATTGTAGACCACTGTCTGCAGGGTATCCGATTTTGGGATCAATAATATGATGGTAGGTGATACCGTCTTCTTCGAAATATCGTTCATAGCTGCCGGAGGTGATGACGGTTTTGTTATCAATTTCCAACACACCCAAATAATCTGCCGATTCATCGGGATTTTGCAATGCCACACGCCATAGATTGCCGTCTGTTTTTGTACCAAGGGTTTGGACATTGCCTCCTAGGCTGACGATTCCACTTGTTATGCCATTTTCAGTGAAAATATCCATAATTTGTGAGGAAGTGTAACCTTTAACGATACCACCGAGATCAAGTGCCATTCCAGTGGATAGTGTTACCTCACCACTGGTTTCATTGAATGTCATGTTGTCAAGATTGGTTAGAGGAAGCAGGGATTCTAATTCATCGTCCGTTGGCACACGATAATTTTGTGTGGGAAAGCCCCATGCCTCCATAATGGGATACATGGCAGGGTTGAATGCACCGTCTGTCATTTCTGAAATTTCCAGCGCACGAGATAGAATCTCTGCTGGTGCTGCGGATAGTGTTCTGTTGCCGTTTTGATTAATCAAAGTGATCTCACTGCTGTCTGAGCCGGTAGAAAGCTGCGCATCGAGTTCTTCAATAAGTGCAATTGCTTTGTCAACGGCTTGATCTGCATTATCACCATATGCCGTAATGGTCATATAGGTGTCCATAGTAAAAATATCCTGCGAGACACTAATGTCCTCCGTCGTGGAGGTTTCGTTATTGCTTGTGATTATTCCGTCAGAAGTTGTATTTGTATTGCAACCGACACATAATAAAAGTACTAGACTTAGACAAAAGGGTATAGTTTGTTTTAAAATTTTCATATGCATATCGCCTTTCAATTAGTTCATGCTAACTCGATCACAAAGAAAAATAACACCGAGTCATGCTACCTTTTTAATTATATCACGTTTTTTCTCAAAAAACAAGCAGTTAACTATGTCTAACTTTTGAATATGTTGTGATTGAATACAACAAAAACCGAATGCACATTTTTATGCATTCGGTTTTTGTGAGGATATTATGATGGCCTATCAAGAATTTGGTGTGGTGATTGGTGACATAGGATGCGATTGTGGGGCATTTCGATAAGCTTTTTCGTAGAAATATTCCTGTGCGTTAAGATTTAGTCCCTCATCGTCGGACTGACGCAGGTATGTGCCATCTGCTTGTTGAATTCTTGCTTTTACGGTATCCTCCATCATGATTTGGAACATAGATAAAATCTGGTCACGGATCATTGCGTCGTAAATCGGTGCAGCGACCTCCACCCGGCGTAACGTGTTTCGGGTCATCCAGTCTGCTGAGGCAATATACACTTTGCATTCTGGCTTTTTCCCGAAGATAAATACACGAGTATGCTCTAAAAACCTGCCTACGATGCTGCGTATGGTAACATTGTCTGTTTCACCGGGTACGCCTGCAATTAAGCAGCTAATGCCACGGATAATCATTTCGATTTGTACATTTGCTTGTGAAGCTTCTATGAGTTTTTCAATCAGATGCTTATCAGTCAGAGAGTTGACTTTTACACCGATATACGCAGGCTTCCCATTCTTTGCCAATGCAATTTGTTCATCAATTAAGTCAATCAGTTTATTTTGCAGACAATGTGGTGCAACGAGTAGATGTTCTGTACTTTCTACGGTTTGCCCTAGGCATAGTGCATGAAAAACACGTCCGGCCTCTTTACCGATTTCTAAATTAGCTGTCATCAGTGAATAGTCGGTGTACATAGTAGATGTTTTTTCATTGTAGTTTCCTGTACCCACTTGTGTGATATAGGAGATTTCATTTCCATCTTTTCGTGTGATAAGGCAAAGTTTGCTGTGTACTTTCATATCGTCTAATCCATAGATAATCCGACATCCGGCATCTTTAAGCTGTCTTGACCATTCGATATTATTTTCCTCATCGAATCTCGCACGCAGTTCCACCAGTACCACGACGTCTTTTCCATTTTCTGCCGCTTCAATCAGTGATTCAACAATTTTGCTATTGGATGCCACACGATATAGCGTCATCTTAATGGATACCACTTGTGGATCCTTTCCGGCTTCATTTAACAAATCCAAAAATGGACGTATACTTTCATAAGGAAACGTCAAAAAGCGGTCTTTCGCTTCCACAAGTTCTGTCATACTCTCGTTATCGGTGTACCATGATGGCTTTTGTGGAATCCGTCGTTGATAGAATAGACACTTCTTATGCCGCAGCATATCTCGGACAGAGGACAAAAATCCCAAATTTAGGGGGGCTTCGGAGTAGAATACTTGATCTTCAGACAGGCTCAGATAATTGCATAGTGTCTGAATCACCGCCGTGTCCATCAATCGTGAGAATTCCATTTTTACTGGGCAGAGCTTCCGACGCTTTCGAATTAACTGTTCCATAGCCTTTCGATAGTCTCGTTCTTCACTATGCTCGTCTGGATCGATATCCGCATTGCGAATAATTCGAATGAGGGATTTGCTTTTGATGTTGTGTCGTGGGAAAATAGAGGGTGCAAAATGGAGAATCAGTTCCTCTGACAGTATAATTCGATTTTTTCTCGTGGGAAGAGAGATGAATTTTGGGAATACACCACTGCTGCACGGTACAATACCCAGTTTTTCCACTCCTTTTTTTTCCATGACCACAACGGCGTAAATAGTTTTGTTTTGCAAGAATGGGAACGGTTGTTTTTTACCAATAATTTGTGGAGAGAGTAGTGGTTCAATTTCCAATTTGAAATATGCCTCTAACCAATCCGCTTCTTCGGTTGTGATGGTGCGAAAATCCACCACGTCTACACCTTGCATACTTAGATCCGCACGTAAATTTTCATAAGTATCGTCTTTTTCTCGCAACAGTTCCCGCACTCTTGCGTAAATTGCCGTCAACTGTTCTTCGCAGGTCATATTAGTTTTGTTTTCCCGAAATTTGGGATCTTCTATCATTTGATCATAAATCGAGCCACAGCGCACCATAAAGAATTCATCTAAGTTGCTCTGAAAGATGGATAGAAAGGACAGCCGTTCACAAAGTGGATTGCGTGCATCCTGTGCCTCCTCCAAAACACGCTGATTAAATTTCAGCCAAGAGAGTTCACGGTTATCATAGCATTTCGATTTCATAAGGTTTCCTCCATTTTTCTAATGTTTCTTTGCATCTAACGTTTATTCTGTGTTGCTTGCCGCCGATATTGTTCAATTTGACACTTTTGGCATTCTAATTTGTCAAATTGATATGTTGGTTCATAATATATTATATGAAATTGTGCGGTTTTTTGACAGCATTTTACCGTAAAATCAATGTTATTTTTTTGTTAAATTAGTAAAGAATTGTTTGAAATATAAATTGTGACAGAGGAATGCTCAAGCTTCTGTGTAGGGCAGCACATCAATCAGCTGTACCAAGAATTGCAATAATGCTAAGGAGTCACTGGCGTCAATCGTGCCGCTGTTGTTACAGTCGGTATTGGCAGTAGCCTGTGCATTAAATTCAATTGCACCTGCATTGAACTTGTTCAGCAAAACGACATTCGACAGGGTAACGCCACCATCCAGATTGGTATCGCCGCACATCACATCTAATATAGATGTACTCGTAGAGTCAGAATCGTTCGTTTCCGTTGTTGAAGCTGTAGTCGTCGTTGTCGTAGTGGTTGTCGTGACTTCTGTTGTCGTTGTGGTCTGCGCACCATCTGGTTCTATGCCCCAAACCAGTTCCCCATCTACATAAGCAGTAATCAATTCTGTCAGTTCCGGGTCTTCTACATTCGGTTCCGGTAAGCCCTCTCGACTGTAGTCGTTTGAGGCATCTCAGTTGGTTTCATAGTTTCCGTCCATATCTGCAATCAAAGCAAAGTAGAATACTCTATCGCCATAGAAAATACAATTTTGCCAACTAATTTCCACATAGTACGTGGTTTCACTGTCTCTATAAGGAATCGGGTCTGAAATTATTGCTACACTTGCGCCGTCGCTGTTAGCACTTTCTTCATCATAATATATCTCAATTGTGATATCGTCAATCGACTGCCCAGCAGCAACAAGTTCTGCAATATCAAAATAATACCGTACTGTGACATCATCTACATAACGTGGCGGCAAAATCGTATTATTTGAGAATGTCACCTCAATTTGTGAACGAGCGTCATTTTCTTGGACACAGCGAGCAGCTACACAAAACTCTACGATTTCGTCTTTGTAATCCCATTTCGACGGTGGGAAATCTTCTAGAATTTCGTCACCCTATTCACGGCCGTAATACCAATATAATCCAGCCAGTGCGCCGGTGTAGGCGGCATTGTAGTCTACCGCCACTTCGTTGTAAATATAGTCAGAAGTAACGTCTTTATGATAGTCCTCCTGATCTGGACCGCCCACGAGAGCTCCCCAAAGTACATGTACCTGATCCTCAGGGTCATCCATGTTCAGTGTTGTTGAACCATGTGAAGCACGGTGATGTGGGTGCGAGGCGTATGAGTCGCTATAGCCAACCAAGTAGGAGTATCCCATGGGATTATCACCCAAGATATATTCCATCTGGCTTTCTGCCCAGTCAGCAAAGGTAAAGTCGCCGGTTTCTTTTGCATAAACCAGTGCACACAACTGCGCACTACAGTCGTATCGAGCCGACCCATAGTTGTTTAACATTGCAAATCCGGTAGGCGTTTTCGCTAGGAATGCGCCGTCCGTTTCTGGAAGATCCGCAATTTCTTCTGCGGTAATGGTGGTATTCCAAAGAGTGTCGTCTGCACCAAAGTACTTATGAGAGGTGCAAGCTACATAGTAATCCACATCTGCCGCATCAGATTCACTGAGTCCGCCCCAATATTCCAAATTCCAGCGGAAGATATACCAGTCACGGGAAGTATTAGTAATCGGCGCAAGCTTTGCGAATACGCCACCCCAGACGGTATCCCAGCAGTGTACCCATATATTTTGCCAGCAGTTACCGGTATCTTCAATAATCCGTTTCAAATAGCCGGTGTATGGGTGTGCGCCCATATCGTTGGTAGTCGTTTCATCGACTGCAATAATATCGTCGATATAGTCCCAATTTTCTGTACATTCGTACAGCCAAACTGCCGCTCATGCTAATTCATCATAGTCATAGCTTGAGGTATAAAATCCACCATCATAGCCAAGGCTCAGAACGGTTAGTCCATCATCTTCTTCGTGTGTTTTCACCGCAAAGTCATAAAGTGCAATTGCTGTATCCAGACACTGTTGTGCATAGTCCGGATCGGTATCTTTAAAGTTTAGATAGTTGACAGCGAGAGAAGCCGCTGCACCTGCGCACTGGTCTGAGGCTGGTGTTTCTTCCGTTGCAAAATATGCCGGACGGGCATAGTCGAGGAGTGCTTCCATAGACTGCAGCTCCGGCGTCAGCCATCAGTTGTGGTCGATGTTGCCTTCGCCAACCTGATAGCAGTATGCCACAACTTCGCCGTTTTCATCCAAAAAAGTTGCTTTCAAATAAAAATCATTAATCCAGCGCAATTCGTCTTCCACGTGCCACTGCAGCCCAGTTTCTTCATAAGCATCTCGGAATTCATAATAACCCCAACCCACAGTAGAAGCAGCATAAGAACCAGGCAACCCAAATTTGACGCAGTCGCCTGCATCGTGCCAACCACCGGTCAAATCTACTGTGCCATCGCCATCCGGGTCAAGGATATTCCGATATTCTTCAATAAATTCTTCACTCATGTTTGTACCCACCATGTCTTCGCCCATGGTAACAAGTGGTACTTCGGCATCATCCAGATGGCAATCACCACACTACTCTAGATTGCCGCCCGTAATGCCATCTCCACATTTGTTGGCATCATAAAAATAGAGCGAGTCCTGTAAAGCGGCAGCAAAATTGATTTCCACACCATTTTTATTTTCCACTGCCAGTGCGTTCCACTGGAATCCTGTGAAAGCGAGAACACCACTAAGTAAGCTTGCTGCTATACGCTTTGCAAATGTACGTTGGGATTTTTGAACCTTCTTCATTTTTTCTCTCCTTTCGTATCGCAGATACGATCGAATATCAATTGGTAGCCACCCATACCGTCTTTAATGGTACGGTTGACACGGCTAATGGTTGTTGCACTAACACCAGTTTGATCCGTAATTTTGTGAAATACAGTTCCAGCGTGCAGTAGTTTTGCTACCTGTAGACGCTGGGAGATTGCGTTCAATTCTTGATAAGTGCACAGGTCTTTGAAGAACGCATAACATTCTTCACTGGTTTGCAGTGTCAGTACTGCTTCGAAAAATGCTGCCAAATTGGATTCCTGACATTCATCTTTCATAAAAACTGTTGTCCTTTCGTTGATAATTTTCGTATCTTAATACTTTCATTAAAGTATCACCTAATACTTATTAGTATATCATATTCGATGATTTCTGTAAATAGTGCATTGTGAAATAATTTGATTTTCGTCATTCTCTCCAGAAAGCACCCCACTTTTTTCAGCAAAATCACCAGATGATTGATTTGCACTATGAAAAAACCGACTACATATTCTATGCAGCCGGTTTTTATATCATGAAGGAATTAGAAAATTAAATTATATTTTGTTTTTTAATTTATTCGTCTTGTAGTGCATCATATCCGGTTTCGCCGGTACGAATTTTCACCACATCTTCTACGTCGTAAATAAAGATTTTTCCGTCTCCAATTTGTCCGCTGTACAACACCTTTTGGACAGCGTCGACGACCTTTTGCGGTGGAATTTTTGCTACAACTGCTTCAACTTTGACCTTCTTCAATAGCTTTGTGCCATCTGTCTTGACACCACGGTAGTAAGAAGTATTGCCCTTTTGTGAACCATAGCCCATCACTTGCGTTACAGTAATACCATTCACACCGAGAGAGGCCAACGTTGCTTGTAATGCATCCAATTTCTCAGGATTACACAACACAGACAGCTTTGTAATCTTTGCTTTTTGTCCATTAGCAGGCTTGAGAATCATCTCGTGTTCTTCAATTTTCACACCTGCAGCTGCCGCATCCCATCCTTTGCGTCAGAAATAATTGCCGATTCAGACGGCATAAAGTCTGCATAGGCAGAAGTTAGATTGTGTTCGGTCACGTCCAGACCTTTGACTTCTTCCTCAGCAGTAACATGTAGACCAATTGTCTTTTTAATGAGGAAGAATGCCAGCGTAATCATAACAGCCGTCCACCCCAAAATACAAATCATACCGAGGAGCTGACTGCCTAACAGTGCGAAACCGCCACCATAGAATAAACCGCTTGTATCATTACCCGGTGCAGTGTCTGTAGCAAATAGACCAACTGCAATAACACCCCACATACCGTTTAAGAAGTGCACAGCAACTGCACCGACCGGATCATCTACATGAATAACATTGTCTAAGAACCATACACCAAAACATACCAATAACCCTGCGACAATACCAATAATCACAACACCAAAAGCATCGACAACATCACAGCCTGCCGTGATCGCAACCAAACCAGCCAGCGACGCATTCAAGCACATTGAGACGTCTGGTTTGCCATATTTTATCCAAGTAAATATCATACAAGTCACGGTTGCCAATGCCGGTGCAATTGTTGTGGTCAAAAAAATCGAACCCAACTGATTTATAGATGTTGCAGCTGCACCATTAAAGCCATACCAACCGAACCACAGAATAAAGCAACCTAATGCACCAAAAGTCAACGAATGTCCGGGAATTGCGTTTGCTTTGATTTTGCCGGACTTTGTTTTTGTAAACTTGCCGATACGAGGTCCGAGCATTGTAGAACCAATCAGTGCTGACAAACCGCCGACCATATGGATGACACCGGAACCGGCGAAATCGTGAAACGGAGTAGACAGATTAGCAAGCCAGCCATCGCCCCATACCCAGTGTGCTTCTACCGGATAAATAATGGCAGAAAGAACAACGGAATAAATACAATAGGAGCTGAATTTCGTTCGCTCTGCCATTGCACCGGAGACAATTGTTGCCGTTGTTGCACAGAATACCAGATTGAATACAAAACTCGACCAATCAAAATCTGCATAATTTGAGAAAATATCAAATCCTGGCTTGCCAATAAAGCCAGCTAAATCTTCTCCACATAAAATTCCAAAACCAATAAGGATAAATACTACCGTACCCAAACAAAAATCCATCAGGTTTTTCATGATGATATTGCCGGTATTTTTTGCACGGGTAAATCCTGCTTCAACCATGGCAAATCCGCACTGCATAAAGAAAACCAGTGCTGCGCCAATTAAAAACCAGACGCCATAGACTTCTGTGCCTATCATTTCCAGAATGCTTGTTTCATCCATTCATATGCACCCTTTCCTGTAATATAGATTATAAATTTGATTGTGTTCCGGAACGCAAAAAACAAAAAGACACTGAACATAAGAATCTACTCTCGTTCAGCGCCTTTGCTGTTTACAAAAATCAGTATATCAGAATTATGGCTTTCTGTCAAGGTTTTTTTTGATTTTTTTGAAATCAAAAGTTTTTCAGAAATTTAACTTTGTATTTTTTGATTTGCATTTCATATCTTTTTAAATAATTTTGCTTGAGATGCATAAAATACTAGAGAATTTTTTGAGAGCGGTGTGATACAATGAAAGTATGTCAGAGAATGCGACGGAGCATAAGCTTGTTTTTTACAATATTATTCTGTATTATTGGACAGCATCACGCATTATTTTGTGCCTATGCAGCAGAGGAAATGCCGATTTTATCGACAGCGTACGTTTTAATGGAAGCGGAAACGGGAACAATCTTATCAGAATCCGAATCACAGCAGATGATTTCCTGTGGTGTGATGGCAAAACTAATGACGGCGTATCTTGTAGCACAACAGCTGGAGTGTGATGCATGGTCACTAGACACTATTCTGACTGCTGGAAATGAAGTGGACGATGTGTCGGGTGCGGTGATTTAGCTTGTGGTGGGGGAGCAAATGACTGTTTCGGATTTGCTAAAAGGTTTAATTATCGGAAATGCGGGAGATGCAGCTGCAGTTTTAGCCGTGGCAATTAGTGGCAGCATCAGCGATTTTGTTATGGATATGAACGCTTGTGCATTTGATTTAGGACTGCGTCATACTTATTTTTCTAGTCCGCATGGGTCAAATGAAGATGGACAGTATACAACTGCATATGATTTAGGACTGCTTTGCTGTGCCCCTGTCCAAAGAAGAAATATTGACACCTTATTTTCAAACATGGCGAGACTTTTTGCGTGGAAAAGAAACCGAACTTGTGAATGAAAATATCTTGACACGTACAGATGATACAAGTATTGGCTTTAAGGCGTGTCATACGGAAACGGATGGATGGAGCTTAGCGGCAGGAGCAAAGCGTAATGGTATGACCTGCATCGCAGTTGTAATAGGTTGCGCAAATGATGATGATCGTTATGCTCTCGCAAAGTCGCTTTTGCGAAAGAGGTTTGCAGGCTGGAAGGTAGTACAGCCGGCGTTTTCCGCAGAATTTCTTTATCCTATGACGGTGCATGGGGGCGTAGAAGATGCTGTGTTGATTGAACCGGGAGAGCTACAAGGAATTGTAATTCCGAAGGACTGCAATAACTTAGAAACAGTTCTCGTATTACTTAAGTTTATGGATGCACCGATAAAAAAAGGTCAAAAGCTCGGGACTGTGGCGTTTTATCAAGGAGACACCTTGCTTTATGAAACCGCTGTTTTGGCGACAGAAAATGTGGAAAAGCGGAATTTTTGGGATGCGCTTTCCAAAATCGCTGTAAAAATGCACGAATTGTAATTCGGAAAATTATTTAAATTGCACAATAATTGGGAATCCTCTTGCAATTTTCTTTAGAATGTTGTATGATATAAAAGGTGAAACTATGCTGGAATTAGGAAAGAATCAAGGTGCATGGAGTTGTCAGCGTGAAACAATGTGCTGCGTGATTGTGACGATGTGAAACGTTATGGCAATCATGCAGACAGTTTCGGAAAACGGAGGTTGTGTATTTATGTCTGTAAAATTAAATACAAAATATTTGGAAGGCTTTGTGGGAAAAGATGAGCTGGAAGGAATTCGCCATCAGGTGGAAGCTTCTGCAAAAAAGCTGCACGAAAAATCTGGATTGGGTTCTGATTTTTTAGGTTGGCTAACATTGCCCACAGATTATGGCAAGGAAGAATTTGAGCGAATCCAAGCAGCTGCCAAAAAAATTCAACAAAATTCAGATGTTTTAATTGTCATTGGAATCGGCGGCTCGTATTTGGGCGCATGTGCTGCAATTGAATTTTTAAAATCCCCGTTCTACAATAGCTTGAAAAAAGATACCCCAGATATTTATTATGTGGGAAATAATATCAACCCAACTTATTTGAATGAAGTCATCTCCATCTGTGAGGGAAGAGACTTCTCTGTTAATGTTATTTCCAAGTCTGGAACGACAACGGAGCCAGCATTGGCATTTCGGGTGTTTAAAAAGCTGGTTGAAGACAAATATGGGAAAGAGGGTGCAAAGGATCATATCTTTGCAACTACTGATAAGGAAAAAGGTACATTAAAAGAACTCTCCGATACGGAAGGCTATGAGACGTTTGTCGTACCGGATGATGTAGGCGGACGTTATTCTGTATTGACGGTGGTTGGTTTATTGCCGATTGCAGTTGCCGGCTGTGATATTCAGGCACTGATGGACGGAGCGAAACAGGCGCAAGAGGACTTCACTGCCGATTTTGACCATAATGATTGCTATCGGTATGCTGCATTGCGTAACATTTTGTATCGCAAGGGTAAAACAGTGGAAATGCTGGTTTCTTATGATCCGAGTTTTGTCACAATGGCAGAATGGTACAAACAGCTGTTCGGCGAAAGTGAAGGCAAGGATAATAAAGGCATTTTCCCATCGTCCGGTGTATTTTCCACTGATTTGCATTCTATGGGACAGTACATACAAGAAGGCAGTCGGATTCTCTTTGAAACAGTTGTGGATATTCAAAAACCGAAGCAGGATTTCTATTTAGAACCGGATGCAGAAAACTTGGATGGCTTGAACTTTTTAACCGGACAGAATATGTCTGTTGTAAATCGGAAAGCACTGGAGGGTGTTGTGTTAGCGCACACTGACGGTGGCGTACCAAATATGATTTTGGAAGTGGAAGATGTTTCTGAAAAGAGCTTGGGATATCTGATTTATTTCTTTGAAAAGGCTTGTGCCGTTTCCGGCTATCTGCTGGGTGTCAATCCGTTCAATCAGCCGGGTGTAGAGAGCTATAAGAAGAATATGTTTGCATTGCTTGGAAAACCGGGTTATGAGGATCAGAAAGCAGCGTTAGAAGCAAAGCTTGCAAAGTAGGGCAATATTGCTGTAATAAAAATAACGCCAAAATTTTGGCAACAAAGGAGTTTCACTATGTTAAATTTAATTATTGGAAAAAAAGGCAGTGGTAAGACCAAGGTTATTATTGACAAGATCAATAGCGCAGTCAAGGATACAAATGGCTGTTTGGTTTGCATTGAGAAAGGCGAGACACTGCGTCGTTCGATTAGCTATCGGGTAAGATGGTGCGATGCGGATCAGTTTTTCATCGACAATTTTGACGCTTTTTATGGCTTTGTAGCAGGTATATTGGCAGGAAATTATGATATTAAGGAAGTCTATGTGGATGGTATTCTGAAAATTGCTGGTGCAGATTTCGAGGCTCTGGGCAGAATGCTGGAAAAACTCGATAAGTTGACTGGTGAGGAAACCTTGATCACTTTCACAGTATCAGCAGATGTGTCCGAATTACCATCCTCTGTTGCAAAATATATCGATTAAGACTGCATATTATACAAAATGCGGAATGACAGAGGGCTTTTTTCGGAATATTTTTGAGAAATTCGGGAAAGTGCTTGACAACCCCTATGGAAATTTGTTATAATAAATAGCGTCACCTTTGAGAATATGGGGTGAGTGTGCCTACATGACATCTCGTTATGGAAAAGGCAACACTGTATAAATACTCTGTTATATGCAGTGTGCCGGAGGGATATAGATATGGTTTTACAATTACAGGAGCTTTTTCAAATAGACGGCAAGAAAATGCCGATATATTATGAAATACATCCGGATGAATTGGAATATTTACATGGTTATCAATTCAATGCGCCCATATCCATAAAAGGTGAAATCAAAAACCGTGTTGGTATTGTGACACTGAAATATTCTGTTAATTGTACGATGCACGTTACTTGTGACCGCTGTTTGAAATTATTGGAGCGAACATATTCCTATGATTTTAAACATATGGTTGTACCGGTTTTGCATGGCGAAGACGATGGCAGTGACACATACCTTGTTGCGGAAGATGACAGGTTAGATATGAATGAGACAGCAATTTCCGATCTGTTGTTGATGATGCCGACAAAAATTCTTTGTTCGGAGGATTGCAAAGGATTGTGTGATATTTGCGGATGTGATTTAAACAAGCGCACCTGTGACTGTCGAAAGTAAAAGGAGGTGGCGAAACATGGCTGTACCAAAGAATAAGGTCTCCAAAGCAAGACGAAATAAAAGACGTTCTGCTGTTTGGAAGCTGGATGTGCCTGCAATGACATATTGTGATAATTGCGGTGCGATCAAGGCTCCCCACAAAGTTTGCAAAGCTTGTGGTTATTACAAAGGCGTTGCAGTTTTGAAGTTGAAAGAAGCAGAATAAGCTTTTTAAATGGCTAAAACAGTAAGGAGGAAAGGCAGCAAGTGCCGTTTCTCTTTTTTTTTAAAACGGAGAAGGAGTGGGAAAACGATGGCATTACCGGTAATTGCGGTGGTTGGCAGACCGAATGTTGGTAAATCGACGCTATTTAATAAATTGATTGGACAGCGACTTTCGATTGTGGAGGATACGCCGGGTGTCACACGAGACCGGATTTATGCCAAAGGTGAATGGCGAAATCGATCATTTATGTTAGTGGACACCGGCGGTATCGATGTGTTGACCGATGACCCGATTTTAAAACAAATGCGTGCACAGGCACAACTTGCAATTGACCAAGCAGATGTGATTATTTTTGTCACTGACGTCCGTTGTGGTGTGACTGCAGACGATAGCGACGTTGCGAGTATGCTTCAAAAGTGTGGCAAGCCTGTAGTGCTGGCGGTGAATAAGTGCGACTCTATTGGCGATCCGCCTATGGAGTTATATGAGTTTTATAACTTAGGAATTGGCACACCCTATCCAATTTCTGCTGCCCATGGGCATGGCAGTGGTGATTTGCTCGATGCAGTTTATTCGTATTTGCCAGACGAACCGCAGGAGGATGAGGAAGACGATGCCATTCGTGTGGCAATTATCGGAAAGCCAAATGTGGGAAAGTCTTCTCTCGTCAACCGTATCGCCAGAGAAGAACGAGTGATTATTTCTAATATCGCCGGTACAACGAGAGATGCTACGGATACGGTGGTAGAAAACGCACATGGAAAGTTTATCTTGATTGATACTGCCGGTATTCGCCGAAAATCGAAGGTGACGAAAAAAATCGAACATTTCAGTGTTTTGCGTGCCTACATGGCAGTAGATCGGGCTGATGTTTGTCTTATGCTGATTGATGCTACAGAGGGTTTCACGGAACAGGATTCAAAAGTGGCTGGCTATGCGCATGAACAAGGAAAGGCGACGATTATTGTTGTTAATAAGTGGGATCTGATTGAAAAAAGTGGAAATACCATGAAGGAATATGAAGACAAATTGAAACAAAATTTCAGTTTTATGTCCTATGCACCGTTTCTCTTTATCTCCGCTAAAACTGGACAGCGTGTGCAAAAATTGTTTGAAGAGATCCAGACAGTGTATGCACAAAACGCTATGCGGATTTCTACTGGTATGCTAAACGATGTGTTGGCATATGCAACGACCCGAGTGCAGCCGCCCTCTGACAAGGGACGCCGTTTAAAAATCTATTATATCACCCAATCAAGTACAAAACCGCCGACGTTTGTTATATTTGTGAATCGTGCAGATTTGTTTCACTTTTCTTATCAACGTTATTTGGAAAATCAAATTCGGGGGGCGTTTGGCTTGACTGGAACGCCGGTGCGGTTTGTGGTACGGGAACGTGCCAAGGATGACAAATAAACAGGAGTGAAGGATTATGCTGATTTTGGCAATTCTCTTATCGGCAGTACTGTCTTATCTGCTTGGCAGCTGCAATTTTTCCATTATCGTTGTGCGACTTTGGAAGCACAAAGACATTCGAAATTATGGTAGTCATAATGCGGGTTTGACCAATACGCTGCGCTGTTTTGGAAAAGGATGTGCTGCATTTACACTGATTGGTGACTTGGGTAAGGGCATCATCGCAGTATTTCTGAGTCGTTTCATTTGTACATTATTGGAAACCGGCTTGACAGCACAACAGGATGTTCATTTTATTGGCTATATTGCAGGCATCTTTGCAATTTTGGGTCACGTATATCCATTGTATTATCATTTCAAAGGGGGCAAGGGCGTTTTAGTTGGTGTATCTGTCTTTTTGGAAATAGACTGGAAGGTTTTCCTGTGCTTGATTGGCATCTTTATCATTGTATTGGCAATATCGAAATATGTATCGCTTGGTTCGATTATTGCATCTGCTTGTTGCCCATTTTTGACATTCCTGTTTCAGGTACTACAGCGAGGGGATTTACCTTGGTGGTATCTTTGGCTAAACACGTTGCTTTCAGCAGTTATGGCAGGATGGGTTATCGGTATGCATGATTCGAATATACAGCGGTTGCGAAATGGGACGGAAAATAAATTTTCGTTCCATTCTAGCGAGAAAAAAGACGAGGGTTGAATTCTAAAGGAGGCTCTATGGCAAAAATAACGATCATTGGTGCAGGTGGATTTGGGATCTGTCTGGCAATTACAGCGTTTCGAAATGGGCATGATGTGACGGTTTGGGATAATGCAGAACAGATTGTTGCAGAAATTCTTCGAGACGGAGAAAACAAGACAAAACTGCCTGGCGTAAAAATTCCAAAAGAGATTGCGTTCACCACAGATCCAAGTTGTATCACCGGCAGCGTATTCGTGGTTTTCGTTGTGCCGAGCCGTGTCATGCGAATTGCAGCTCGGAGTGTGCAGGATTATGTTACGCCGGAAACCATTTTAATTAATGCCAGCAAAGGGTTGGAGGAAAAATCATTTTTGACCATGAGTCAAGTGATTCAATCTGTTTATCCGAACAATTTTGTTGGTGTTATTACCGGGCCTTCTCATGCGGAAGAAGTGGGCAGGGGCGTTCCGACTTCTGTTGTTGCAGCATCGAATTCTGAGGCGACTGCTATTGCTATTTCAGATGCTTTTTCCAGTCAAACCTTGCGAATTTATTTAAACTCTGATCCAATAGGCTGCGAAATTGGCGGAGCATTGAAAAATATTATTGCATTGGCAGCTGGCGTTTGTGATGGACTTCAGTGTGGCGATAATACCAAAGCGGCACTGATGACACGAGGTATCCATGAAATTACAAAATTAGGCGTTAAAATGGGTGGAAAATCGGAAACGTTTGGCGGTCTGTCCGGTGTGGGCGATTTGATTGTCACTTGTTGTAGTATGCACAGTCGCAATCGTCGAGCTGGTATTCTAATTGGGCAGAGGGTATCTCCTGAAGTGGCAGTAGAACAAGTGGGAACAGTTGAAGGATATTACTGCTGTCATGCTGCATGGGAACTGGCACAAAAATACGATGTCAGTATGCCAATTACGGAACAATTATATCATGTTTTGTTTGACGGCGCACCGGTGGAGCAATCGATACAAAATCTTATGTGCCGTCCCAAGAAGAAAGAATATGAAGCATTTTAATGACAGATGGAAAGAAAGATATTTTGATGAAAAGAAATTCTAATTTTTGTGACAGCCTTCACACGAAACGAAAGAAACTGCCACAAAGGTTGACCGATCTTCAGAAGTTGCAGATGGTTCACATTGGATTAAGCCTTTCGGCTGCCGTATTGGCGACAGCAACAATTATTCTCGAACACACTTATAAAAAACGTGAAGAAGAACGGGCAAAGGCACAAGAAGAACTGGAAGAAGATGATGAAGTCTGTGAGGAGAAATAGAGCAATATGCTGGATTATCGAATCGAAACATTTTTATCTTTGTGTGATACCAAAAGCTACACTCGTACTGCGGAGGAGCTTCACTTGACACAACCGGCTGTAACGCAGCACGTAAAAGCGTTGGAACAGCATTATCAGTGTCAATTGTTTGGCTATAAAGAACGGCAAGTTTATCTGACCGATGCAGGGGAATATTTATTGGAAAAAATGCAAAAGATATATCGACAGGAAATGGAAATTCAACAAAAGATCTTGCGCATGGGAGGCAACAACTGTCCGCTGCGGGTTGGCGTTACGCCGTCGGTGTTATATGCATCTGTGATGGATAAAATTCGCAGCCATATGTATGAAAAGGAACAGCAGAAGCTGAAGTTATCTGTAGATTTGAGTCAAAATTTGATGGCGAAGCTACAAAAGGGTGTACTCGATGGAATTGTTTTGGAGGGCGATGTCTATCACACTCAAATGAATGTTACGTCACTTGCACAGGAACAAATGATTGCTGTGGCATTGCCATCTCTTGCGGAAAAACTTTACGGCTGTAGCTGGAGTCAACTTTTCAAATATCCGCTCGTTTCGATGGCAGTCGGTTGCGGTTTGCGTGGTATGCTGCAAAAGAACTTAAAAAAATGTAATGCATCAATTCGAGATTTTGCGAAGGTTTATGAGGCAGATTCGTTTCCAATTTTAAAAGAAATGGTGCAGAGTGGCATGGGTATCGGTTTCTTTTTGGAAACTGCTGTTGTACAAGAACGTGAAAAACACCAATTAGAACGAATATATATGGACACTGGCTCAATTTTTGGCACGTATTCTTTTGCATTTATGCAAACTTGCATGGAACAGGAATTGATTTTACAGCTGCGAGATCAACTACTTACAAAGGAATAAAAATAAAAGCGAACACGATATATAATTTTAAAGTGTCCGCTTTTTATTTGCATTTGTGGGAATGTTTTTTATGATACGTATTGAAGCTGTCGCTGTGACTTTGCATAGCGTAAAATCAGTTTGTCAGCAATAGAGGAGATAAATTCCGCATTTGCAGGACGACCACGGCAGCTATCCGAATCGTAACTGAAAAATTCTAACATGAGTTCTGGATTGCCCCGTTCCCAGGATAGGCGAATGGCGTTGCGAATGCCACGTTCGATGGTGTCAACTGAAGTAGAATAGACGTCAGCAATCGTGGGGTAGAATCGCTTTCGCATATTTTGCAGCAAATCCTGATTTTCAAAGGCGGCTAAAAGGCCTGTACGAAGAAAATGAAATCCCTTGATGTGTGCCGGAATACCCAGCTGTTGTAGGGTGTTGGTGACGATCATTTCGATTTGCATTGTCTCTTTTTTAGGCGGAGTTGGTTTCTCTCGCACTTTTGTTTCCATTAAGCGATAAATCTGATAGCTCAGATATGAGACCGGAAAGGGTCGACACAAAAAGCAGGATGCGCCATTGTGAAGCAGCTGTTCCTTTAAATAATCATTCTCATAACGAGCGGTAATCAAAAACAGCGGTTTTGTTTCCAATACTTTTTCGTGGTACTGACACCATTCCATTATAGCCAGTGCATCGAGTTGTGGCAACAGGGCATCTGTGACGACTATATCTGGTTGTTCCTGGATGATAGTGTCAAGTATGCTGCGACTGTTTCGGGGCTGTGTTATAACAGAAAATCCTTCTTGACGCAGCTGCACTGCATAGGATTCACCATAGTCGGCAGTGTTATCACCGATAACAATTTTGATTCTTTTTGTATCCATTTTGTAACCTCCTAAATGTTGTTCTAATCTTATTTTAACATAAATTTTTCGATAACACAACGTGTAAATATGTCTATTTTTTACGAAAAGTTACAAATTTTGCAGAAGTGTACTTTCTTTTCTCATTTTCTTTTCTAAAGTATATGTTTTTGATAGATTCGTCGGTGACAAAACGGTAACAAAAGATCTGCGATATTTTCAGTAACCGCAGATCTTTTCACAAATCATTCTTTTTTATTTGTAATCCACATTGTTCGCATGGCGTTTAAAATTGCAATGACAGCAACACCCACATCAGCAAAAACGGCTAAGCCAATTTTTGCAAATCCAAGCGCACCTAACAGGAGTATTGCTGCTTTTATTACGAATGCAAAGATAATATTTTCTTTTGCAATTGCTACAGTTTTTTTGGCAATGCGCATTGCTAACCCTATTTTCGATGGCTTATCGTCTAGGATCACCAAATCTGCCGCCGCAATTGCAGCATCAGATCTGAGTCCACCCATTGCGACACCTACGTCAGATTGTGCAAGAACCGGAGCATCATTCATACCATCACCTACAAATACCAGCGTGCGATTTTTCGAGAGCTTTTGTCGATATTCTTGCATTATGCGTACTTTATCGCCTGGCATACACTTGGCGTGTACTTCATCCAACGCCAAAAAATCGCTCACTTCTTTTGCAACGGATTCATTGTCACCGGTCAGCATTGCCAAGCAGTTGACATCGGATTGTCGCAGCATACGCATTGCATCTGGAGCATCTTCTTTGATGCGATCCGAAATCCGCAAATATCCCACATAGTTCTTGTCTATTGCAACGTGTACAAATGTGCCGTTTCCCTGCTCCGAGTGCGTGGAAATTTCGGCTTCATGGAGAAAATCTGCGTTTCCAGCCAAAACTTTTTTTCCGTCAACTATTGCGGAAACGCCTTTTCCGGCAACCTCGTGTATGTCACATATGCGAGTGCTGTCTGGCTTCTTTTTGTATGCCTCTAGCAGAGATTTGGCAATCGGGTGGTTTGAAGCGGACTCTGCCAGTGCAGCTTGCTCTAAAAGTACAGTTGCAGAGATATCGATTGGTTTGGTTTCTGTTACATGAAATTTTCCTTCTGTCAGTGTACCGGTTTTATCCATGACGACCGTCTGTGCTTTCGCAAGAACTTCCAAGTAGTTGCTGCCCTTTACAAGAATGCCATTTTTTGATGCACATCCAATACCCCCAAAGAAGCTTAGAGGAACAGAAATGACCAGCGCACAAGGACAGGAGATAATCAGGAAAGTCAGTGCCCGATAAATCCATTGGGTGAAGTGATATCCTTCCGAAAGCAAGAATCCCTGTACGAATGGTGGTAGAATTGCGAGAATAATCGCTGCAATCACGACACAAGGCGTATAGTATTTTGCAAATCGTGTAATAAATCGTTCTGTTTTTGTCTTGGCGGAGGTGGATTCTTCTACAAGTTCCATAATCTTTGCCGCTGTGGATTCGGAAGCGATTTTCGTCACGATCAGTTCTACCACACCGTTTAAATTCATGCAGCCATTGCAAACCTCGCTGCCTGTTTCAATGGCAACTGGTATGTATTCGCCGGTAAGTGCAGCAGTGTCCAGAGTAGAATTACCCTTTACTACGATACCATCTAGGGGGATTTTCTCCCCGGGTTTTACAATAATTCTTTCACCTATTTCAATCTCGTCACAGGGGATAACCATTTCTTTTCCGTTCCGCTGTACAGTTGCTTCATCCGGACACAAATCCAGTAAATCCGAAACTGCTTGACGGGAGCATCCTACGGCGATTTTCTCGAATAACGTGCCTATCTGATAAAACAGAATAACTTCTACTGCTTCTGGATATTCTCCAATGGCAAATGCTGCAATGGTCGCCACAGCCATTAAGAAGTTTTCATCAAAAATCTGCCCGTGGGCAATGTGAATCGCTGATTTTTTCAATACATTCCATCCTGGGATCAGATAAATAACAGCAAAAAGCGCAAGCTGTCCGTACCATGGAATCGGGACAAAAGAAACAAAAATTTCTGCGGCTGCAAAGAGCACAGCAGCGATGAGAATTTGTGCTATCATTTTTTTCTGAGATATTGGAAGCTTTTGCATAGTGTTACTCCTTTTAGGCAGTTATTTTATGATGACAATACAGTCAGGCTCAACCTTTGAGATACATTTAACTGCCTTTTTCAGAACATTGTCAAATACAGCGTCGTCTGCCTCTAATGTGAGTTTTTGTGTCATAAAGCTGACGGTGACTGACGTGACGCCATCTAATTTTTGAATGGCATTTTCCATTTTTGCGGCACAGTTTGCGCAATCCAAATCTTGTAGCTTATATACTTTTTTCATTTATTGTTCCTCCGAAAAAATAAAGTTGAACGTTTGAATAACTGTTTATATGTTCATTATAAGCGATTTAGGAAGATTTGTCAAGACTTTTTCTGAAAAAAATGAAGAAAGACCGAATTCTTTGTTTTTGAAAAAATATCGTCAGAAGAATAGAAAAAGGACGTTTTTTCAAAGTGAAAAACGTCCTTTTTATGCTTTACTCAAAAGAAAACAATGTGGTGTTATCCTGTATAATCTCCCAATGTCAGGGAAGCCTCAGAGTTATATACGTGAATCAGGAGATCATCACTGGTATATTCTTCATCGAGATAGGGAGAATACCACAGTCCGAAGAACGACCACACTGCATTGTCACGGAACATCGTGTTTATATCTGGTAAAGTACTACACTCACTGATTGCCAGAATTTTATCTGTCGTCATGTTCCGCAGTGCTACATATTGTTCATAGCGACTTCCAAACGTTTCATCTGTGCTTATATAGAGATCAAGGGATGCAATGTCATATTTGTCTTCGTCCACAAGATAGCTGTCGCTTTGACCATTCCAGATCCAGATCAGATTATGCAGCTCATGATAATCCGTCAGGCGTGTATATAATAAGTCCCAGAGCCATGTGTAAGCATCTGCACCGGATGCACCCCACCAGTACCAATCACCGCTTGCCTCCATCAGAGGACGCCATAGGACAGGAACATCTGCATCTGCCAGAATTTGTAAAGCTTCTGCAATCGCATCAATATCTTGAATCAGAGCATAGCAATCTTCCGAAATTGTTCTAGATTCGGACATAGCAGATAGTTCTGAATCAGAACAAAGTGCCACCTCTTCGTCTATGATGGCATTCTCCAGAGAAAACGTAGTATTTTTCGTGTAAATATCCGCAGTTCCCGTTGGTGCATTCCAACTCCAGATAAGTCCCACAATGCCGCCTTTTTCTGCCCATGCGAGACTGTCGTCAATCACAGTTGCAGAAGCAGCATCGCCGCCATTCAGAGAATATGGCTGCAAATCATCAAAGCGGATCAGAGGATATTTTCCGGTAGTCTGATAAATTTTTTCCAGTTCTGCGTCTGTATTGTCGGACACGTATTGTCCGGTGATGATTTCAGAACCATAGTGTTCCGTCAGAAATTGATAAAGCTTTACGGTATTGTCTGAAGCTTCGCTGTCTACAGGTGTGTCAGCGATGGCAGTATCTTCTTCATACAGACTTGTATTATTGGTCAGTTCGATGCAGTCTACATCAATGGTTCCATCGGTCGGTTTGATGATAATTTCACAAGTACCTTCTGACAAAAAGATTCCTTGAATAGTAGATCGTACAAAATTTTCAGTCTCTGTTTCGATTTCCAAGGTGTAGATAGTCTCGTTATTTGCGATGATTTCATAAGTACTCGAGGTATCGCAGCCTGCGATAACCGTAATATCGTAATGTTGCGTTGCTGGAATCTCAACTTCCATTGTAATACTTGTGTTATTGTCAGCACTTAAATTGCTCAGATAGCCGGTACCGGAATAACCAAGTCTCGGCATTATGGCTACAGAACAATATTCAGGAATAGCGGTATCTTCTGCTTCTAATGTGAGAGAAACATCTGTTTGTTCAATTTCCGGTGTTTCCACAGCAATTTCCTGATATTGGACTGGCGGTTCTGTTTCGGCTTCGGTTACTTCAGTCGTTGTCGTCGTCGTCGCTACTGGCGTTAAAATCTCAAAATCCTCGAAATCCTGCGAAATGGTTTCGGCACAGCCGGTCAGACAGCCGGATAAAACTGCTATAGATATACTCCATTCGAAAATATGTTTCCATCGTCTTCTCATAAATCATTTGCCTTCCTGTATTTGCAAGCTTTTCATTTCATTTCTTTACGCTTGAATGCAGTATGATTTTCCCTTTTTTGTTTCGAAGGTCAGCAGCGCACCGTTCATTTGTGCATCTACGCTGCCGTCTTCGCAGCTAACGCTGATAACGGTATTTGCACGTACAGCACAGGGCTTTCCAGCGATTGAACGAATATTTGCCGATTCCAACTTGCCTGCTTTCCAGAAAATATCTATCTCGAAGCCTCCACGGGCACGCAAGCCGCAAATGCTGCCCTCATCCCACGGTTCTGGCAAAGCCGGTAGGAGTGAAATTTCCCCTCGATGACTTTGCAGCAGACATTCTGCAATGGCGGCTGTTCCGCCAAAGTTTCCATCAATCTGGAATGGTGGGTGAGAGTCAAGCAGGTTTGGGTTTGTCGACCAGGTGAGCAGCTGCTGTAAATTTTCGTATGCCATGCCACCGTCCAGAAGTCTGGCCCACATATTGATAATCCACGCCCGACTCCAGCCGGTGTGACCTCCGCCGTGTACCAGGCGGCGAATGAGCGTTGCTCGTGCCGCCTTTCCAAGTTCTGGTGTATGATATGGGGTAATCAAATCTGCCGGATAAAGTGCGAATAAGTGTGAAATATGGCGATGTCCGATTTCCACTTCGTCATAGTCTTTTGCCCATTCTTGAATCTGCCCATATCGACCGATTTTTAGCTTTGGCAGCTTTTCCAGTTTTTCCGTCAGAATTGCTGCAAATGCCTCGTCACGCTGTAATAATCTGCTGCTTTCGATGATGTTTTGGAATAAAACCGTGATAATTTCTGTATCCATTGTCGGCCCCATACATAGACTGCCCTTGGTGCCATTTTCCGTCTGATACGTATTTTCCGGCGAAACAGATGGACAGGTAACAAGCTCTCCTGCATCATTTTCAATGAGATAATCTATAAAAAAGAGTGCCGCTTCTCGCATTGCTTCGTAGTGATTATTTAAAAACGTCAGATCTTGCGTGAATTGATAATGTTCAAAAATATGTAAACACAGCCATGCAGCACCCATTGGCCAGATGGTTGCAGGCATCCACAAATCCTGCGGTGCGGTATCGCCCCAGATGTCTGTATTGTGATGGCAGACAAAGCCACGGCAGCCATACATTGCCTGTGCGGTTTCCCGACCAGCAGGTCGCATTCGTTCAATTAAGTCGAACAAAGGCAAATGACATTCGGATAAATTGCATACCTCTGCAGGCCAATAATTCATTTGCGTGTTGATATTAACGGTATAGCGGCTGCCCCACGCCGGCCACATATCCTGATTCCAGATCCCCTGTAGGTTTAGAGGCTGTGTATTTGGGCGGCTGCCGGATAACATTAAATAGCGACCATAATTGAAATAGAGTACTGCTAGCTTATTGTCATAAATTTGCAGCTTACACTCCTTGTGATCGCCATCGTCACCTCGTAAACGCAGGAGCCGCTGATCCGTAGGGAGTTCGCTTCCCCCCTCGCTGTTGTCCGGCAGGGTGAAATGTACCCGACAGAATTTTTCCTGATAGTCGTTTAGGTGGCGATACAGAAGCTCTTCATAGCTGCATTCTGCTGCATAAGAAACGTCTGACAGCGCAACGTTTTCGTATGGATCGCCGTGATAAAAACTCGTATCCACACTTAAGAAAATGGTTACCACATCGGCATTTTTAATTTCCAGCAGTCCGCCCAGCGTTCGTATGGAACCGCCCTCTGTTCTGGCAGTCAAAGCAGCGGCGAAAAAGATTCCATCACGGCTGCCTGTACCACCGATGTATAAAATCGTATTGTCATATCCACTCGCCGGACGGCAGTCATCGTAATAGTCATCTCTTCCGTCAATGGAAGCTCGTATATTTATTTTTTCTCTCTCGCTGGATTCTACATGAATGACGAGTACCTGATCCGGTTCAGAAACGAACGATTCTCGTTCAAAGGTAATATCATCTGCTGTAAAGCGTACAGAAGACAGCGCACGTTCCAAATCTAAGCTGCGCTGATATTTTTTTGCCTTTCCGCTGAAATCCATGTGTAAATGCAAATTGCCCAACGGCATATAATGACGGCAGTTCGGCGTGACGCCCTGCATTTTTTCAAATGTGATTTTTTCTGCCGCTTCGATATTTTCCGCTTTTAGGAGCGTGCGAATTTCTGCCAGTCCCTCTCTGGAATCTGGGTTGTTTCGGTTTCGTTTTCCACCGGACCAGATGGAATCTTCGTTCAGTTGAAATGTTTCATCTGACGTACCACCGAACACCATCGCACCAATTCTGCCATTTCCGATTGGCAGCGCATGGTCAAAATCTTCTGCCGGTTTTTCATACCAAAGCGTGGTTTCTGCATCCATCTGATTGACCTCCTTCTCAGAAGCTGGAATTTCTAATTTCTGATGACCAGACCTATAAGCCGAGTTCTGTCGTGTGTGATAATTTATCTAGCCTGCGAGTCACCTCGCAGTTCAAGCCGCCATTACACGATTGTCCACCGGGCAAGTGTTATGACAATGTGTACCAATAGGCGTTGCATCGAATAAGGTTTACATAGCAGTATAGTCTCCCATACTCTGGTGCGCTCTTACCGCACCTTTCCACCCTTACCGCAAAAGCGGCGGTATCTCTCTGTTGCACTTGCTCTAGAGTCGCCCCCGGCTGCCGTTAGCAGCTATTCTGCCCTGCGATGCTCGGACTTTCCTCACAGTTTTTTCTGCGCTATCACCCAGTCTGCTCATTCGATTATTTATTATAGCAAGTTTTTCAGAAATTGTCAAGAGGGGGGATCGGGTTTTCCACAGAAATTAATTTTCATAAACGCTTTGTAATAGTGCTCGAACTTCAAACAAATCCGATTCCCCATTATGTAGCAGCTCTAACGCTTGTTGTACTTGCCCTTTATCAATTTTCATCCCTCATACCTCCTTTTGCGTTTTGCCGAATTCCCTTTTCGCTAAATTGAATCATTTTTCGAATACCTCCCCGTTAGTGTCGTAAACGTTTTCATCATTTTCAAGCGGTTCTCCCGTGTAGTTCTCGTCTAGGTAGTCCACATAAATTCCATCCCGTTTGAAAAAGTTGTTTCTGTCGTGCCAGAAGCTTTTACCCTGTTCCTCGTGGTCACGCTTGTAACGCTCCACGGCGTGCATCACACTAGAAAGCCCGTGCTTGTCCAGCTCGATAAAATCTTCAGTTGTCAATTTCCCCTTGCCAACTCGCTGAGGGTACTCGCTCCAAACATCCACAAACCAAATGGGAATAAAAAGCTCTCTCTCTCCGCTTTCTTTGAGAGAGTTTCTTTTATTTTTCTTTATAATAGTATCCTGTGAACTATAGTTCGTATCTTTTACGAATTCTGGTTTGTAATCCTTATGAACTTTTGTTCGTATCTCTTGCGAACTGTAGTTCATATCACATACAAATTTTTGTTCGTAGCTTGCTGCACTAGTGAATTCGGCTTTATCAATCTCGTATGTATTCGCTTTGCTCTTTGTGCTAATGAGTCTTAAGAAGCCACGTCCACACAATTTTGCAATTGCTTTTTGTGCTTGCCGCTGTGTCATGTTCGTCCTTTCTGCAATCTCTTTTGCAGAGATAGACAGTGACTTCTTTTGGTACCCGACCGTATTGCGTAAAATACACAAGAGAATTCTCATATCACAGCAGCTCAAATCCATCTCTCCACTGTATAACGCTTCTAAAAAGCCGTTATCCATTTTTGTAAAAACGATTTTCATTTTTCACTTCCTTTTTTGTTAAAAAAAATTGTAAACTTTTATGTCTAAGGAGAAAAACACCTTGACAAATTCCTCATGGTCTGATATAATATACTTAGCTTAGAAAATACAAAACAGCGTGTATTTCATTATTTTTTTGTAGTGTATTTTCTATTGTTTATTATATTATATCACTTTTCTATCTGTTTGTCAAGTGTTTTTGAAAAAAATAAGAATGCAGAATTTTTATTCTTCATTCTCATTCTTCCAGTCCGCCCAGCGTTCGCAGGGGAGCTTTTCTGTACGAAATTTTTAATTCTCTTAAATTCTATAATGTAAAATAATCCGTTCTAATTTTTTTCCAAATGGTCTGGCGAGGAGCAATAGATATAGAACATTTGATACGGCATATAGTATCGTAAAGGGGAGTGCCGTTATCATTGCAGCACCATAGAGTGGAATGGAAAATGTACCGTTATACCACAGAACAGTCCAGACGTCCATAACCCCTGAAAAAAAAACTCCCGAAATTGCTCCATAAAGCAGCAAAAACGGTCGATGGTGTAATGGCTTTGAAAGGATTCCCGCCAATAGTCCAACCATGCCCCAGGCGAGCATTTGAAACGGTGTCCACGGTCCTTGTCCAAAATAAAAATTGGAAAATAAGGCACACAATGCTCCCACTAGAAAACCGGTTTCACGTCCCAGATAAATTCCCGTCAAAATCACAAGAGACGATACTGGCTTACATAGGGGAATCAGACGTCCTACGACACACAGTGCTGTCATGATCGCTGCCAGAACCATTCGTCTGGAACCGGTGATTTTCCGTTCATAGCCACACCAGAACAGGATCAAGGACAGAAGTGCGATTCCAAAGGAAAGCAATAAGTATTGTTTATCCACAAAAACCAAAGCACTGACCATTACCAATGCGGGAACGGCTACAAAAGGAATCGCCCATTTGAGCAGACGGCGTGCTATTTGGTGTATACGTTGTTTTCGAGGAGTCAATTTCCGTAATTTCAAAATGATAGCCTCCGTTTTAATTTTAGAGGTGTACGTAATTTTTAAGACCGTTTTGCTGACACAGTGCTACTGCTTCTTCGACTGTCACAACATTTTCATATAATCCTTTTGTCATGCGGCTGGCACTGGTTGTATAGAACTGGTTCTCGTTCATAAAAGCGGCGGTTTCCATACAGCAGACAATCTGTCCCCGAAAACAAAGGGAACAACGATCTGCACAGGCGGCAAAGTCGGTGTCATGTGTTGTAAACAAAATGGCGACGCCAGATCGTCTCAATTCTTGTAACACCCCAGCCAACATGACTTTCAGGTCGGCGTCCATCCCCTTGGTTGGTTCGTCAAGTAAAAGCAACTTCGGATGACATTGCAGAACTTTTGCAAGTGCTAGCATTTGCTGCTCTCCGCCGGAGAGATCGTAAGGATGCTGCGAGTCGTGTTTTTTCCAGTCCCAATCAAATGGAGCTTCTCCACCGCTTAGCTCTTCCTCTACCGTATCTCTCAAGAAAATCGTTTGTACGTCTTGCGGCAATAGTGCAAGACCATTGTGATAAAGCACTGTATCAGGTATCACATTAAGTTTTTTTCTAAAAACTCGTATTTTTCCACTGCGTGGTTTATGAAGCTTTGCAGCCATTTCCAGAAGCGTTGTTTTTCCTGCGGCGTTGCTTCCGAGCAGAGCAACGATTTCGCCTTCATGTACCGTGAGGTTTACATCATGGAGTACGTCTTGTGCATGGGAATCATAGCGGTAAGAAACGTGCTTCATTTCGAGTACTGCTTTTTCACAAGATGGCAGCAGTCTCTCCGGCGGTTTTTTTATTGTGTTTTGATACCGTTCTGTCAGACAGTGTCCCTCTGCAATGGACAAAGGAATATCTTCTGTAGTATTTCCCAGCAAGGCGGAAAAACGAGCAGCTGTCGGCATAATATGCATTAGCTTTTCGGTCTGTACTTTGTTTATGGCTTTTACGGCATTTTTGGGTGTGTCATATGCGAGAAGAGAACCGCTTTCCAGAATTAACATATGTGTAGAAAGAGGGAGAATCTCTTCTAAACAGTGTTCTGAGATCAGGATTGTCAGAGATAAATCCCGATGAAGTCGTTCCAGCATAGCAAGAAATTCGGATGCTGCAATAGGGTCAAGTTGTGCTGTTGGTTCATCCAAAATAAGAATTTCCGGTCGCATTGCCATAACTCCTGCCAGATTTAACAGTTGCTTTTGTCCACCGGAGAGCGTATCCGTGCGTTGGTCAAAGAGCGCAGTCATGCCAAAATAAGTAGCTGTTTCAGCGATTCGTGCTGCAATTGTCTGCTGAGATAAATGCAGGTTTTCCAAACCGAACGCAAGTTCATGCCATACGGTATCCGTCACGATTTGTTGTTCCGGTTTTTGCATCACATATCCAATGGCAGTGCTTTGCTTCAATGTCCATTTCTCTTGTGGAATGTCACGGAGGTGAATTTGTCCTTGGGTTTCTCCCAGTGGCGAAAGTTCTGGCTTCAACAGTCGGAGAAGCGTTGTTTTCCCACTGCCTGTACTGCCACAGATTGTAACAAATGCGCCTTGTGGTACGGAAAAAGAGATGTTTTGCAATGCCGGTGTTTTTGCTTGTGGATAGGTAAATCTCAGTTTGTCGATGGATAAATATTCACACATCATATCTTCATTCCTTTTATCGATTGATTATGATTAATTTATCGGCTTTTGAATCGTTGTACCGTTTCTAAGAGAAACGGTAACAGCAGCAGCATACCAAAGGACAAATAGCTTAATCCACTCCATCTTGAAAGCAGTGGCATCGTAAACTGCGGATAATAAGTACATACAGGCATACCATAAAGCGTGATTCCCCATAGCAGCAAACAAAAAAAACAGAGCAACCAGTCGCTGATGTGCATTTTCATCATAGAAAAATGCGTACGTCGCCCCATGCCGTACCCTCTTGCCGTCATGCTGTCTGCCGTCCAGATGCCGTTTTCCAGTGCCCAGGTGAATAAAATGGTACATACACGGCACTTCGCCAGTAGATTCCGTAACACATTTTCATCCGCATAAAGTCCTAGTGTACGCTGCATTTTGTCGATTTCCTTTGCTTTCCGGCAAAACAGCGGAACATAGCGTAAGCTCATGGACAAAATCAGAGAAAGACGTGAAGAAAGCTTACCAAACAGGTAGAGCAGCTTTTCGCTGGACATGATTTCTGTGTAGGATCGAAACCAATAGAGCGTTCCAACCAACATCAGAGCTGCAAAAAAGCCGTAAATTAACGCTTCTAATGTCATCGGCTTGTCACCGACAAAAAAGAGAACGGTAGCACCTTGACGGGAAACCAAAGGATTCACCAGCGTAAGTATGAACAGCAATATCATAAAGTAGAGGTGTGTGCGCTTGGTTTTTATATCCCTTCGGAAAAGGGAAAAAAGTACTGCTGCCAAAAAGGAAAGACTATTGATGATGGGATTTGTACTAAACATCGTAATTGTGATAACCGTCAGAAACCAGATAGTAACTGTGATAGGATTGCATTTGTCCATCGTGTATCACTCCAGATTCTTGCCCATGTCGCAGGTATACTGCCAAACAATATCGTCTCCGTCGTTGAGAATATAGGCTTCACAACCTACAGATGGTGTTTCACCGTTGACGTAGTATAACCAGCCGGACAAATCGCCATAATCAAATTCATAGAGCGATTGGATTCCGGCAATATAAGCTTGTCCTTTACTGCCGGTATTATCAATAAGAATTTCATTTTCCTTTGCTGCGATAAGGAGTATATCATAAACCGTATCTCCTTCTGTGAATGGAAAGACTGTTTCCTCCAGAATATAGCCGTTTTCGGGAATCATGTCGTTTACTGCGCCCACTGTCTGACAACTGATCGTAAGGGTAACTGTGCCGTCTGTTTCAGAAGAATCTGTGCTGCCTGTATTATTTGTATCATTATAGTATTCTTCCGCCGATTGGAAACGAACCAGCCACACCAAAAGCAAAAGTACTATTGTCCCTGCCCCGACTAAGCAAAAATTCAGTACATGACGGTGACGTGTACGAATCAACCATATGCAAATACTCCCTGCCAACAGAAGAAGGATGGCACTGCCGATTAGTCGTATCGTCAAGCCGCTCTGTTCTGTATGATTTGTGTTTTCGCTTACAGATAGTGCCGCTTGTTCCGTACTGGTTGTTGTCCCAGTTGTATTTATTTGTGCAGCTGTTTTGTGATATTGTGTCGTTTTGGTTGATGCTTCAGATGTATACGTGTTTTCGCTGCTTCTGACCGTGGTCTTTTCGGAAACTGTTGTCTCTCTTATTTCCGTACTTGTTGTGGAATTGGATTTTTTGGATACAGTTGTAGTCGATTTTGTTTTTGTCCCATTGTTTGATTTGGACGAATCATCGGCGTCAGCATCGGAAAGAGAATCGGTGTTGTTTTGTTTTTGGGTGTTGTTGCTATTTGTTTCTGTCGTAATTGCCGGCAAAGTCGTTTCCGCAGTGACATCCTCGATAAGTGCATCTGGATTGCGATTGTCGAGGATGTAAAAACTGCCCCAGCCGTTTTGCATACGCCAATAAGCGACTAAGGCATAAAATATTTGTACGGTTGCAGTGGCATCAGCAGAGCCATTTGCAGTGTGTGCATAGGTACCATATCCGACACGATATTTGAGAAGTCCGTCAAAGATATTACCTTCCTTACAAAATCGAGAATCTGTCATTGCATCGATTCCCAAAGCGGATAGTGCCGTAAGTACCTGAGCTGTACTTTCTGCATTGTCTGTGCCATAGCTCGAGAAGGCTCCGTCAGAAAGCTGTCGCTCTGAAAGGAGCAAGAGTGCAGCATCTATCGCTGTAGTCACGCTGCTATTTGTATTGTATTGCGGAGAAAGTGCCTGTAGTGCCATTGCAGTGACGTCTACATCAGACGTAGTGCCGGTAATCGCCCAGCCACCATCGGAGAGCTGTAAAGAGAGAAGCGTATTCGTAACGCTATCTATAGAATATCCGGCGTTTGAGGCGTAGCCATTGTTTAGGAGATGCAGACCATAAATCCAACTCATAACGCCCTGTTGACCGATAGAATCATCCAACACCGTTTGAATATAGCTGTCGCTACTGCCCAATGCAATGAGTACGAGGGCGTATTTTTGACGAGAGGTTGCGGAAGAAATTGTTTGGGAATAGAGATAAGACAGAAGTGCGGTTTGGTAAGCGGCGTAATCATAAGAATTTGTATCTCCGTATTGACACAGCGTCAAAACATACCATTCTGAAGAAACACCCGCATTTGGCGTCAATGTATCGTTAATCCAAGCTTGGATATCCCCGTGGGATTCCAGAATTTCGTTTCGCATGGTATCAGCCGAAAGGCTTTCTGCGGAAGCGATTTGGAGTGTCTTTTCTGCTGCGAAATACACAAGACCGAAAACGATGATCCAGAGACACAATGCAGCACTTACGACAAATTGAAATCTTTTTCGCATGGGATTCCGATTATTTTTTCCGCTTTGTCAGGAACAGACCGCAAAGTGCTACAACACCTGTTCCAATGCAAATAGCAATGCCTGTGTCACCAGTATTCGGAGAAGACGAGACGCTGCTGCTGGAGTTAGTGGAATTGCTAGAATTGTTGGAAGATGATGCAGCCTTTGTTGTGGCAGTGGATATTGCAACAGTTGTAGTTGTATTTTCTGTGCCATTCACAGTTATCGTACAAACTGGTGGCACAAGAATTTGTGACGCAGACACAGCACTGATGATATGTGTGCCGCTAGTATCCAATGTCAATATTGCCGTACCGTTTTCATCTGTGACAATGTCAGTTTCTTCACCATCTATTGTAATGATCGCATCTTCTACCGGGAGCGCCACTGTATTCCAGTCTGCATCATATCCATAGGCGGAAAGTGTAAGCGTCAGTGTATCTCCGATTTCTGCTTCTTCCGTGTTCACGTCGAAATAACAATAAGTATCCGACCAGCTTATCAGATCTGTGTAAATAAATGCATTGATATAGTTACCGTCTGTGATGGTATCTTCCAGACTCCAGGCAGTATTATTGTTGACATAGTAGCCATAACTGCCCCCATTGGTAACACCCCAAAGGGTATCGAGAGAAAGTCCATAGTCGCTCACCACCGAAAGGTAGCCGGCTTCTGCACCACCGTCATAGTATTCTTCATGTGCCGTGTACAGGGCGTCATTGATCGTCAGTGCCCCATCGCCGTTGATATCCGTAACTGTAACAGCTTCCTGTGCTAAAACCAGCGAACCGTTTTCGTCAGCGATTGTCACATAGACTTCAACAGAATCTTCTGCAAAAGCAGTTGTTGCTCCAATTGTATTGATCAGTGCCAGTGCTGCGAAGAACGCAAGTGTTTTTTTCATAACAATAACCTCTTTTTCATTATATTTTTTTTATTATATCATATTTCGTTTCGGATTGCAAGTCATGATTGACATTCTGAATTATGCAAAAAAATTATAACAAGCTATTCTAGTTTGTAATAAGCCTCAGGACAACACCACATGACATAGACATACTAACATATAGATGACAGTGGTACTTATCACGTTTTTGAAAAGAAATTATAGGCATTTTGACAAATTCAATAGACGTTTCAAAAGAAAGTTTGCAATTTTTTTGAAAAAAAGCTTGCAAACGCAGAACAAATGTGCTATAATTATAATTACTATGTTGAAGATTATTGGTCAACATGACTGCATACGAAAAGAGGAATGTTTTCAAAATAAGGAAAAATAATTTCTCACTTTTTAAAATTCAATTCAGGGGTAGATGATTCCCTGTAGAACGGAGCGAATACTTATGATAACAAAAAACATTGCATTGGCTGGTCATGCCGGCACAGGAAAAACCACCCTCATGGAAGCGTTGTTGTATCAGGGTGGCAGAATCGAACGAATGGGTACCGTACAGAGTGGCAACACTGTTTCAGACTATACCGCTGAAGAAATGCGGCGGCGTTCTTCTGTTTATACGGCAGTTGGCAGTATTATGTGGAACGATCAAAAAATCAATCTGTTAGATACGCCTGGAATGTTCGATTTTGCTGGAGCCATGATTCAAGGCATTGCTGCGGCAGATTGTGTAATGATTACCGTTTCTGGAAAATCGGGCGTTCGGGTAGGTACCAAAAAAGCATATCGTGCGGCAGCAGGAAAGCCCCGAATGTTTGTTGTAACCAAGCTGGACGATGACAATGCAATCTTTTATAATGTTCTGACGGAATTGAAATCAGAGTTCGGTCCGTCAGTTTGTCCGGTTGTTGTACCGGTTATTGTAGATCGCAAAGTAGATTCTTATATCAACTTAATTGAGATGAAAGCGTATCGCTACAACGAAGCAGGAAAAGCGGAAGAAATTCCCATGCCTACGTCGGATTTGTCGGAAAAGCTGAGTTATCGAGTAGATGGGTTGATTCAGGCTTTTTCTGAAGCAATTGCGGAGACTGATGAAGAGCTGTTTGAAAAATTCTTTTCTGGTGAGGAGTTTACGAAGAAAGAACGAGTAGACGGGATTCATAAGGGGATGAAAGATGGCACAATTACACCGGTAGCTTGTGTATCGGCGCAGAATCTTGAGGGTATTGATATGCTCTGTAAGGAGTTGGAATTATTAGCCCCGACAACGGATGAGACAGACGAAATTTTAGCAGAAGATCCGAATGGCGAGCCGATTCTCCTTCATGCGTCCAATGCAGAGCCGGTTTGTGTTCAAATTTATCAGACGTTGGCAGATCCATTTGTTGGGAAACTTTCCATGATGCGTGTGATTTCCGGCACTTTAAAGTCCGGTGCAGAACTAGTGAATACCGCCAATGGGGCAACGGAAAAGATTGGAAAACTATTGCTCCTCTGTGGGAAAAAACAGCAGGAAGTGACGATTGCAGAAGCTGGAGATCTGGTAGCAACGACAAAGCTCACTGCCAATACTGGTGATACGCTTTGTGATTCCTCTCGCCTTGTTTCAATGCCAAGATTCCAATATCCGCATCCTTGTTATTCTATGGCAGTTCGACCGTCATCGAGAGGAGATGAAAGCAAGATTGCATCAGCCGTACAGAAGCTGTTAGAAGAGGATCAGACGCTGTCTTATCAGCAAAATCCTTTGACCAACGAAATGCTGTTGTCTGGTTTGGGCGAACAGCACTTAAGTGCTGTTGTTTCTAAATTGAAATATGATTTTGGTGTAGATGTTGCACTAAGTGTACCGAAAATTGCTTATCGGGAAACCATCCGAAAAAAAGTCAAGGTACAAGGCAAACACAAAAAGCAGTCCGGTGGGCATGGTCAGTATGGCGATGTGTGGATTGAATTTGAACCATATCCTTCGGATGATTTGGTATTTGAAGAGAGAGTGTTTGGTGGTGCTGTACCCAAAAACTTTTTCCCAGCAGTAGAAAAAGGCTTGCAGGAGTCAGTGATGAAAGGCGTGTTGGCGGGATTCCCTGTCGTTGGCGTCAAGGCGATTCTGGTAGACGGTTCTTATCATCCAGTAGATTCCTCGGAAATGGCATTTAAAACAGCTGCGTCGATTGCATATAAAGAGGGCATGAAACAAGCTGAGCCGACGCTGTTGGAACCGATTGGCACGTTAAACGTATCTGTTCCCGATCGACAGACTGGCGATATTATGGGCGATTTGAACAAACGTCGTGGTAGAGTGATGGGCATGAATCCGACAGAAAATGAAGAAGGCATGACGACCATACAGGCAGAAGTGCCTATGCGAGAAATGGCGGATTTTGCTATGACTTTGCGTCAGATGACGCAAGGGGAAGGAACTTTCACGTTAGAACCGGTGCGTTATGAGCAGCTTCCGGCAAATTTGATGACAGAAGTCATTGCATTAGCGTTCGAATAATTTTGTTGAAAAATATCGATAGATCGATAGTAAAAAAATAAAAAGACTACAACGGTTCATAATGAACCGTTGTAGTCTTTTTTGGTGTTCATGTCTCACGACGTTAGTCCGTGTATGTCAATTTTGTGCCACAATAAGAACAAAATCTCGTACCATTTCCAGGTGCACCACAGTTTGGACAGTTGTTGTAATAGCGTTCTGTGGGCTGTGCCGCTTGCTGTGAAGTGGTTTGCTGTGATGATGTTGTCGTTGTTTCGTTTTGACTGTTTTTATAAGATGCCGAAGCAGCAGCAGATGCAATTGCACCACCAATTAAGGCACCCATTAAGCCACCACCCAAGGATCTTCTCGGTGGGGGAGGGGCATGATGTGGTCTTGGAGGTGGAGGTGTATGGTGATGTCTTGGAGGTGGAGACCCACCGAATCCACCGCCTCTGCGCCCACCACCAGGCGGACCACCTGGTCTTCCGGATCCTAGCATGATAATACCTTCTTTCTGCGAATAGCTTTACTAAAAATTATTATATCATATCATTGCAAAAAAATCAAGTGTATTTTATGATGAACCAAAGATATGTCAAAAATAAAGAGTACACAAATACACTCGTGAATTATATTCTGCATAATATCTTCCACTTATATCTCACAATAATACAATTACATTCTGATTCCAATACCTTATCCAACTGGAACTGAATCCCTCCAATTTCCTTCTGCCTTCCTATTTTTCTACTGTTTATTGTATCATGGTTTTTTAAAATGTAAGTTCGGTTATGGACATTTCGTAGTATAATAAAATAGAAGATTAGAGGAAACGTTTCGAATTTTCATCTAGAAATCTTACAAAAGTGCTTTACATTTTGAAAGAAACATAGTATAATTATAGCAGATTTTCTCGAACAATTGATGATGTGATAATGATTGGCTTTTTGGAACAAATTCTAATTGCTGGAGGAAATATAGTTTTTGTTATCAAAAAACTATCAATTGAAAGATGAAGATGATATTGATAGCGTAATGAAAGGGTTCGAATATTTTGAAAGCGATATCGAGAAGAAATAAAGCTGATTTATTTATTTTTTTCTTTCTATTTTTTTGCTCCCGATTTTCATTTTTTGCTCTGGATTTGGTTTCCAAACTCTAGTTTTTATTATACAGGTGTTTTTTGGGATCAAAAAGAACAATTTACTGAAGCTTCCGAAATCAAATTAAAAGGATCGGTTGATGATCAACTCCAAAACATACAACAATCATTGTTTCAGACGTGTCGGGTAGATTTGATAGATTCAAATATCTACAACGAAATAATGTATGTGTCCTTTTCACTATCCAATTCCTACTGCTATCCTTCTACCGAATCTGAATATAGAATGATTATTTATCAACTCGAGGATCAATTACCTGCTATTTTTGAAAAATATTATAATCGACGAATCTGCAAAAATTGGTTTTATGTTACGAATTCATACAGTAGTATATATGTCTTTTTTATTTTACTCATTATACTAACCTTTTTGCTACTTGTTTGGACAACTAGAATAATTTGTGCATTTAATTATCATAAGAAGCATAAAAGAATTTAGGCGATACCAATACAAATTCGTGCCAAAAAATGTGCCAACTATTATTGACAAAATCAGACTTGCAGAAGTGCACGAGATCAAGCTGTCAAAGATCTTCTGTTAATCAAATATAAATTTGCCAATGCGAATATGATATTCATTTTTGAATTTTTACTGGGTTATTAGTGTTGTTCTTGTCTTAATCTAGATATAGATTCGCTTGCAAAGCGAAAAGCTCGGCGTATTTTCCACCGAGGTGCATGAGGTCATCATGTGTACCAGATTCAATGATTCTACCGTTTTGAAAAACAAGAATCGAATCGCAAGCTTTGCTGGATGACAGTCGATGCGAAATGTAAATTGCCGTCTTTTGCCCGACAAGATCTGCAAATTGTTCAAAAATTTCATGCTTTGCTTTTGGGTCAAGTGCAGCAAGCGGCTCATCCAGAATCACGATTTTCGAATCTCTGGCAATGGCTCTGGCAATCGCTAATTTCTGTGCTTCTCCGCCAGATGGTTCAAAACCGTTTTTATTGAATTCCTTATAAACAATCGTGTCTATGCATGCCTTGGGGCAGCTTATCAATTTTTTCGGATAATCCCACCTTCTGCAGTAGTTGCATGATTCGATGATTTGAAATGGATTTTCCTTGATTCAAAGCGATATTGTCACGTATGGAGAATGAAAATAATTTGTAATCTTGAAATACAGCTGAAAAAATCGCCATGTACTGGTCATAATCGATGTCTCGAATATTCACACCATTGAAAAGAATCTCCCCTTCTGTCGGATCATAAAGTCGACATAATAGCTTCACAAAGGTTGTCTTGCCCGCACCGTTTTCACCGACAACAGATAGTTTTGTACCGGCGTGAATTGAGACATTTACGTCTTTTAATGCATCAACCTTTTGTCCGGGATAGCGGAACGAAACGTGCTGAAATGTAATAACATAATTTTCGCTGTTTGTCATGGGGACAGGCAGTTTTTTATTATCACGCAGCGTTTCTGGGATATGCACATACTGATCCATTGCTTTATAATATAAGCCATAAATTTTAATATCAACAATGCTGGTCAAGATACCGTTCACAGCACTAGAAAATGTTGCAACAGCGTTAAGATAAAGCGTGAATTGTCCAATGGTGATAATATTCATAATGACTTGATAGACAAGATAAGCGTAAGAAATTGCATTTTGCAATAATCCAGTAAAGGAATTGAATAAAATAGAAAGGGAGGCAAATCGATTTCGTTTTTGATAAAACGAAATTGCCTTTTGTGCGTGAGTGCTTTCCTTGTTCAATAGCCAATTGTCCATAGCATTCATGCGAATCTCTTTTGAATAACTGGGATCTTCAAGGATTCTTGTAAAATAGTTCCATCTGCGTTCTACCTAAACGGCTTCCATGGAGATTTTGTGGTTCTTTTCCTTGAGCTTTGCATCGATAAATGCACTGATTAAAATCATTGTGAAAAAGAGAATGACAATCCATGCACTCATTGTGAAGATGATGACGATAATTCCAAGCAAGGTAATGACTTTTCCGATAATACCAAAGCTACTTTCCAAAACGTAAGCGAATCCACGACCATCACAATATAAAAATTTTTTTGCCTTATCGGACATCTCATGAAAACTTGGCTTTTCTAAATTGCAAAAATTAGTGTTGGCAAGCTTTTTATGCATATATTTACCAAAGCACGCAGCAAGATAGACACGCTGGGTAAAAATTAAAAGATTGATATGCTGTACTATCCAACTATTTACAAAAATAATGCAAATTAAGACAATTACATAAGTAAAAATTACAGGAATTCTCTGCTGTCCCATTAGTTCATCGATGACATATGCTGGTATAGCAATAATTAGAAGTGGCAATAATTCGGATAGCAACTGATTGACTGCGTTTAAAATCACATAAGATTTTTTCTCTTTCCACGCAAATTTTATGAAAAATAAAAGACCTTTCAGCATCGTGAGTTTTCCAACTTTCCACTTATTATTATAGTACTACATATAAGAATATCACAAAAATCGCTGCCTTGTCAATCAAATTTATCCGTTGTTTTTTTTTTTTTTTTACATATTGTATGGATTATGGTCGAGTTTCATTGCGTTTATTATTCAAAGTGAACAATATTCACGAGCCGCACTTCTTTCTTCTATCTTTAAAGAAACTCAAACAAATAATTCGAAATGGCGTTGAATCTTGTTTTGCAGGTTTTGTATAAACGTGTTAGTATGAAAAAATTAATGTTTAGGGTTGCTCTGATACCCACTTCTGTTACTTCTCAAAAGTAAATGCTGTTGCCGTTCTTTTTCCTGTATTGTACTTGCCAAATATACGAGATTGTGCTATAATATTACTTATATGGAAATAAAAGCAAAGGTGAAGGATGAATATGTTGACAAAAAAGAGATTCGTAAAAATTGCGATCGAACGAGTTTTTATTGTTCCGGAGAGGAATTACAATCGAAAAAATCGGTTAGTGCATTGCAACAGAATTGGTCGGATGATAATCAGCTGGTGATTTCTGGAAAAGTCTGCGGTAATTATCGAGAATTTTATCACGTTTCTCTGACATTGAATACAGAAAATCCAGATTATGAAATCGAGGATTATAAGTGCAATTGTGCTGCATATCGAAAATATATCGGAATGTGCAAACACTGCATTGCATTGGGACTGGAATATATTGAAATGGAATCGGCGGCAATGCGTGGAAAAGTCGAAGAAAAAACGGAAAAAGCGAAAAAGAAAAAAAGCGATACTTCGAGCGCACTTGCCAATGCGTTGAATTTATATAACGCTGCTTCTCATAATCAGATTTCCTCTGGCATTCAAAAGGGTACAGTACATTTAGACATTGAACTGCGCACGACGAGAGGAGTAAAAAGCTCTCGAAACGAATGGAAGATTTCTTGTAGAATCGGTGTAGATCGGATGTATGTGGTAAAAGATATTGCACTTCTGGTGCATAATGTTTTAAATGGTGTGGATTATCAATACGGAAAGCAGTTGAAATTTGTTCATACACTAGAAATGTTTGATGAGGAGAGCAGGAGAATTTTAAAAATTCTGGAGCAGGCGGTCTTTGATCAGGTTTACGATATAGATTCCCATTGGAATTGTCAGCTTCAGTATCGATCGATAAGATGCTCGAACGATGAGATTTCACAAGTATTGCATCTTTATTCTGGTGGTGAAATTATCATAGATAACCTCTCCTATCCGATTGTTGAAGAGAATCCGTCGCTTTATTTATGCCTTTCCGCTGAAAAACGACGAGGAGCATGGGTGAAAATTCCCTGTATTGAAGAACTTTGCATGACAGATCATGGCTATTATCTGTACGAGGATACGATTTATCATTGTACCGAAGATTTTGTAGAAAAGGTACTGCCCTTTTTTCGATTGGCAACGATAAAAGGATATAACGAAGATTTTGTCACAGAATTTTTGAGCAAAGAGGATTATCGCAGCTTTTGCGGTAATGTTCTGCCGATGTTAAGTCCCTATGTGGATATTCAGCTGGAACGTGTTGACTTAAGTGAGTATATGCCACAGACACCAGAATTTTCGTTTTATTTGACTCGTGATGACGCACTTTGCTTGAAGCCGATGGTGCGTTATGGCAGTGCAGATTATCCGCTTTTTTATGTGCATACGGGAGAATATCGCTGTTCTGATTTGGAAGAGCCAGTAAAGGGATTAATTTTACAGTATTTCACTACGACAAGCAACCCAGAAATTTTAAAGATAATGAGTGAAGACGCCCTATTTTTATTTTTGAAGCAAGGTATGGATACACTGCGGGAAAAAGGCGAAGTGTTTGTTGAAGACAGTTTAAAGTCGATGCGTATTCGACAGACACCGAATGTTCAGGTAGGGTTACGCTTGGCTGGTGGATTACTGGACGTGGACATTCATTCAGAGGAGCTATCTCAAGAGGAAATGGAACAGCTGCTCCATGCATACCAATTGAAAAAGCGGTATTATAGATTGGAAAACGGCGATTTTTTCAGCTTAGAGGACGGCAGCCTTGCGGTATTGTCCGAGATGTGTCATACCGTTGAAATGAATGGAAAAACGCACGGTCAGGTACCGGAATTTCGTGCCAAATATATCAACGACCTGTTAACCGATGAAAATGCAAACATAGATTTGAAGCGTTCTACGGATTTTAAGAAGTTAATTCGTACGATACGAGATTATCGTGATAGCGATTATGACGTGCCGGAGACACTGAACGCTTCTTTGCGCAGCTACCAAAAGGATGGGTTTCGTTGGATGGCAACTCTTGCAGACTGTGGATTAGGTGGGATTTTAGCCGATGATATGGGACTTGGTAAGACCGTTCAGGTAATAACGCTGCTGTTATATTTGCAATCCACAGCATTGGTTGTTTGCCCTGCGTCGTTGTTGTATAATTGGCAATCGGAAATAGAACGGTTTGCACCGACGCTGCGTGTACATCTCGTCACTGGCACAGCAGATACCCGAAGAAGCCAAATAGAACAGTTGGCAGATGTGTACATTACGTCGTACGATCTATTTCGACGGGATGTGGAATTGTATAAGGTACATACATATGGTTGCTGCATTTTGGATGAAGCACAATACATTCGAAATCCGGAAACACAGGCGGCAAAGGCGGTAAAGACCGTACAAGCGAAGCATCGCTTTGCGCTGACAGGCACACCGATTTCCAATCGACTTGTAGATATTTGGAGCGTTTTCGATTTTCTTATGCCTGGTTACCTCTATCGTTATCTGCAATTTCGCAAGGAAATGGAGAAACCAATTCTAGACGGCGACAAGATGGCATTAGCACAGCTGCAGCGGATGACTGCACCATTCATTTTAAGGCGTAAAAAGGAAGATGTGTTGCGAGAACTGCCGGAAAAAGTGACGAATGTACATTACGTGGAGATGACGAAAGAACAGAGCTTGCTTTATCGCACCCAAGAACAGCAAATGCGCCAGCAACTGTTAAACGCTACGGATGCAGATGTCAGCCGTGATCAGATTAAGCTTTTGGCAGCTTTAACACGAATGCGACAGCTTTGCTGTACACCGGAATTATATTTGGAAAATTATCACGGAGGTTCGGGCAAGGTAGACGCTTGTATGGAGCTGCTTTGTGGATTAAAGGAGTCTGGACATCACGCTCTTGTTTTTTCACAGTTTACGACCATGCTGGAGGCACTTTTAGAAGAGGCAAATCGCCATGGGCTAAATTGTCTGTATTTATCCGGAAAGGATTCAAAAGAAAAGCGGCGAGATATGGTTAATGCGTTTCAGTCTGGCGCATATGACGTCTTTTTTCTTTCACTAAAAGCAGAAGGAACTGGATTAAATTTGACTGCCGCAGATCACGTCATTCATTTCAACCCGTGGTGGAATGCCGCAGCGGAAGATCAGGCGACAGACTGTGTCTATCGAATGGGACAGGACGGACAAAACGGTATTTGTAACAAAACTTGTGACAAAAGGGACGATTGAAGAGAGAATTGTGGATTTACAGAATGCAAAACGTGAGCTAAGTGATCAAGTGATTTCTGGCGGTGCTTCTCTGGACGGAAATATCAATCGTGATGCGCTATTGGAATTGTTGTCAGAGTCGGAAGATTAACGATTGAATAAAAAAGAAAGCCACATATAAAATGCGACTTTCTTTTGTAATAAAATCAGATTTTAAATTTTGGTACGCCTGATGCGATTCGAACGCACGACCTTCAGAGTCGGAGTCTGACACTCTATCCAGCTGAGCTACAGGCGCATATAAAAACGACTCAACAAAAAATATTATACCATATTCCCTTGAAAAATGCAAGAGGGTATGATATAATATTTGAAGAACATAGAAAACAAACGAATTGAGTGATGAAATGCAAGAATATATGTTTATTTTACTAAGTCAAACGGGTACCAGAGTTTTGAAATTTATACAGTTATTTACAAAAAAACCTTATAATTACGCCTCTATTGCGTTAGATTTATCTCTGGAAGAAATTTATAGTTTTTGTCGAACGTTTCGCCATTTTCCATTGCCGGCGACATTTAACCAAGAAGTAATAGGGAAGGGGACATTTGGTATGTTTCAGCAGATTCCGTGTGAGATCTATGTGATTCCTTTGACGATAGAATCAAAGCGGAAACTGACCGTCTATTTAGATCATTTTAAATTGTGTCGCTCTCGTTACTCCTATAACTTATTGGGATTGTGTACTACTTATTTGCATATTTGTTGGATGCGGCAAAGAAAGATGCACTGTGCAGAATTTGTAGCTCGAATTTTGGAATACACAGGTGTAACACTGGAAAAATCTCCATCTTTATACACGCCAGATGATTTGCGTCATCTGCCGGCAGCAAAGCTTGTCTATCGGGGAGAGCTGAATCGATTTTATGCCATTCATGGCGAGGGAATGTCAAAACGACTTCGAAAACGTATGACACCGCTGGTTTGAACGGATTCAGTGGCAATTGTTCCAAAGCAGCTGCCAGGTGGTGATTGCCCAATCGATGGAAGCAGAGGGCAAGGTGGCAATCCAAAAATAGACCGATTCCATATCGTCTGGATAATACCATGTGGAAGCGTGTTCCGCTAGGCGGAGCGTCACGCTGTTGTTTTGTATGGTCAGCTGTGCCATTGTCACCGGTTCGTGGGTGAGTCGGTTGTAGGAACGTGTCTCTACTAAAAGAAAACACCAGAAGAATCCCCACAGAATCAGGTATAATAATAGTCCGACAGCAATTTTGCGTAAGCGACGCCTTCTTTTTTAGGACATAAAGACCTCCTATTCGGCTAATTGGAGTAGCGTTTCAGCGAGAGATTTTCCCACAAGTTCTCCTGCATATACCACATGTTCCAATGTGTTCCCGTGGGTTCCCACTTCAATAAGAAGGCTACCTGTAGTTAAATCTTGATTATATTTGCGATAGTCGAACAGGATGGGACGGGTCAGTCCTGGATATCGACTCTCCATACTAGATTGGAAACGACAAGCAAAGTGAAAGTTTTGAAGATATTGAGGCATATCCATTGTGCCATCATCACAGCCGGAGATAATCATCACCTGTGCGGATTCTTTTCCATCGATTTCTACCACTGGCTACAACAGTGTATTCCCATCTTGAATGGTATCTCGATGAACGTCTAGTACTACACAAATAGTAGGATATTCCGCCAGAATCGCTTTTACGGTTTCGGCACTGCGCTCATATGAGCCATTATATGAAGGATAGTCATGAATGGTGGTGTCGTGAATTACTGCAATTCCGGCGGCTTCGAGTTGTTCTGTAATAGCATTTCCAACAGCGATGACATTATATGCAGAATCTGTAGTGCGATAATTAAAACTGGTGTCGAAGCTGGAGCGAATGTATGGCTCAAAGGATTCTGTTGTGTGGGTATGCATAATGAGTACTTGTGGCTCGCCGCTCTCTAAATCAATGGTGAATGCGGGTGAAAGCTTCGATTCAGCAAGCAATGCAGTGTTGGAAAGGTTTGTTTTATTTTGTACCTGTCCACCGTCAGCAAGGTTAAAAAAACGTGTTCCGGAATATGTACCATAATAGGTGCGTTGAACGGTTGTGTCTGTATTCAGTGTCCATTGAGTGGGATAGGGCTTTTCGCCGGCATTTTCTGAATTAGTTGCTTCTGTGGTGCTTTCGATTATGCTGAATGTGACGGCAGGCACTGTTTCTTCTTGCCAGCCGAATCCATCGGATGCAACGTTCCAGTTATCCTCCAGATTATACCACGCCTCGGTGTCTGTAGAATTTTCCGATGTGTCGGACAGGGAAAACGCAGAAGGAACGTCTGCATCGCTTTTTTATAATGTGGCGATGAGGGGAAGAATAGCCATAACGCTTAAAAATCCAAAAAAGATGAAGTTTTGACGCTTTTTCCGTCTATGCATGAAATCACCGCCTTTTTGTGTGATACAGTAGTGTATGCAAGCGGACAAGGTGTTATACATAAAAACCGCACCTTCTTTGTTTTCAAAGTAGGTACGGTTTTTCTTATTCTATCGTTTTTTGTCTAAGAAAATCTGATCAATGATACGATCGGTAGATTTTCCGTCGGTATGTGCGAAATTTTTTTGAATGAAATGATCCATTTTATAATATTCGTAATCACCATTCCGTAAGCAGTCTATCAACTCGTCAAAATCGTGGACGATTTTTCCTGGAACTGTTTCCTCATACGGTTCATAGAAATCACGGGAATATTCATAAGAATGTTGATCAAATGCATAAAATATCATAGGTTTGCGTAATAAAGACATTTCATAGATAACAGAAGAATAATCTGTAATCAATATGTCTACCAAAAATAAAATGTCGTTGACTTCTCTGTAGTCGGTAGCATCTAAAATCCGATCTCGATAATTCTTGGGAATATCCATATGCTGTGTGACAAAAGGATGCATTTTTAAAATTAGAATGGCGTCTTCTTCTTCCAACAATTGTCCCCATTGTTCCAAATCTACTGCACCGAATGGGAAATATGCATCTCTTGCGTTAGTGCCACGAAATGTTGGCGCATATAGGTATACTTTTTTCCCTTTACACTGTGGAAAGCACTCCAGCATTTTCTCTGTAGTAATTTCTCGATAGGATTGGTTAAAAAACAAGTCTGTCCGAGGAATTCCTGTAATGTAAAATTTATCTTCGGAGAGGCAAAACGCTTCTGCATTGTGTTTTGCAGAGATTTCAGAGCTGACGATGACGTGTGTGTAGCATTTGTGCGTCAGGGAGTTAAAGTGAGGAGCATCTTTTTTTCCAATTCGTTCAAATCCCACTGTTTTAAAAGCACCGCAGGCGTGCCAAACTTGCACGACCTTTACACGTTTGTCGTATTTCAAGTCATAGATAATCGGATAATAATCGTCTAGGACAATCACATCAGAGGTTGCTAAATAATAGTCAAATTTAATCATTTTCCAAATAGAACGATTGGTATTGATGTTATTTTTGAAATCGAAGCGAAATTGAAATTTTTTGTCGAGGTTTCGTTCTAACATACGGTCATAAATAAATTTTTCGTTTCCACCAATTTCTGCACGGGCATTAGAGCAAAATAGAATGATATTGCCCTCATGTTTGGCGAATTTCTGAAAAAGGCAATTTAATTTTTGAAACGTCCACATCTTAAAATCGGCGATATCTTTATAGATATTCCCTTTCCATGTGGAAAGTCCAATGCGAATTTTTTGAAGTCGTAGCTTGTGATGTAAGAACAATACACCATAATTCGGGAAAGGCATATAATTTACAGAAAGTTGAAATCTAGCCGTATCCATATCTTCATTGGATAAGACATGAAGCCAACTAAACTTTGTTTTATTTACCTTGAAATTCCATGGATTTTTTACTAGATTGTTGCACAAATGTGGAAGTGTCTCATCAATAAATGCGGGATATTCTTGCGTTAAAAGTTTTTTTTCTTGAACATAACCATCGTCGTCGTAGCGTAATCGATAGAGGTTTGTACCAGAGCGCAATAAATCTCCTTTTGGATCTTTTGTCCAATTTGTCTCGTTCTCATATTTTGGATACTTTTGAAATAATACTAGATCGTACAATCCTGTTTGCAGTGGCAGTTCTTTATTAGAACACATAATGTTCAATTTGATTTGAAATTTTCCTTCGGAATCTACTTCAAAATAATCTGGATAAAAAACCCGCTTCCGATCGTCTGATACAAATCGAACACCATAGTGATTTTTTAGTTTGGTCCAGTCTGTTTGTTCAAGCAGATAATCCCAGCCTCCAATTTCACCTTCAATATTCAAGATGATTCTTTTGAAAGCAATTTTGGTAATGCGAAGAAATGGTTTTTGTTTCTTTTTCATCTTTGCTATTTCATCATTTCGCTGTTGCAGCTGTGCTGCAATTGTATGTGCTTGTTCATCCTCAAACCCTTGAAAAATCCCCATGTTGTTTAGATTTGTCATGTTTATTATCATCACTCCATAAATTCGCTGTTGGTGACGGACGATATGGATCCGTCTGTGAAACACATTGCATACAATCGTTCTCGACAGTTTTCTGTAGGTAGAAAGAATTGTTCCATACGAGAAAGAAATTTTTCTTCCGGTTGAAAATGATTTTCTGCAATGTGGTAGAGTTCTGTCACTACTTGTTCTGCTTGTGTAAAAAGATTACCAAAGCCGTCCGCATAAGCCAGATCCAATTCTCGGTATTGATAAGCACCTGTCTGAAATTCCGTTGCATCTGGCAAAAAATAAATTACTGGAATTTTCAAATACGCAAAATCGAACACATAAGAAGAAAAATCCGTCAGAAAAATTTGATATTCCTCCTGTGAGACCCATCCGTTCCGCAGTACAATTCTTGGACTGATTTGTTGTATATTTTTTGCGTATTTTTCAAACATAGGATGCAGCTTAAAATCCAATTCTAAGTTATATGTTTCTAAAAAATGTTCCAACGATGGATTGCGTAAAAAAGCCATTATCTTCTTCCAAAAAGTAGAGTTGAGGACATCTTCTATAAAGGCTCTCCATGAAGGTGCATATAAAATTTTTTTCCCATAAGTTCTCAGCTTCGGAATTATGTCATATCGTGGCATTCCCATAGGCAGAAGCTGATCGGGAAAAAAATGATATTTTTGTATCAGCTGTTCCATTTCAAATTTTGAAGATATTACAAGCTTATCAGCGTGAAATTGTTCTGAAACAGGGGAATATTTCCAAGGAATATGCGCTTGTAAAATTCCGTGCTGTAAATAAATAATTTCTGCATGGAACAAATCCATATAGTATGGGAAATCTATATCAGAAAAAGGATTCAGACAATTTGGTGCATCTACAAATGCTGCGAAAATTTTTTCTGCTGCTAAAAAGTATATCTGATGCGCTTCGCTTCCGAATTGTAGCACTTGTGCTGTGTATTTAGCGTCGATAACACCAGCGTCAAATAAATCCTCCCGTGCTGTCACGTAAAATCGCATGATGCCGTCGTCTTTTTGCACATCGTGCAGGAATTGAAATGCACCGTTGTCGGTTTGGACAGATACATAATCAGAATAAAGCCAAATTCGCTCCTGTTTTTGTACATTTAAGACAGCTTTTCGCTTTTGTGTAACAGTACTGTTTTTAGGATATTTTTCCATTAGATGAAGCTGCTCACGTCGTAACTCTGATGCCCGCAGCAATTCTATGAAAAAAATACTGCGATTGAAAGAAATGCGATAATCATTGTACAGAAAAAAATCGCCATCCTTTGTGATAGGAACGGTATTGGAAAATTTCCACTTCAGTGGCACAATATTGCCATAAATTTTACAAGTTATTTTCATTTGGTTTTGATGAATCAGTGGTACTTGCAATCGAAAGAAGCCGAAAAAGGTTGTTTTCTCGTAGGATTCAAAGTAACTCAAACTTGAATCATAAAGTGGCAGCGGATTTTGTTGCCCTAAAGAATCCTCTGCGTATAATCGGACAGCATTCCAATCCCAAATGCGAAAATAGCTTAATATCTGAGATGGAAAATAACCATAGATTTGTAGTTTTTCATCTATACATTTGATTGTCCGAATCTCGCAGATAAGCGATTTTTCTTCTAAAATGATGTGCTGTAATACAGAAATACGCATGATTCCATCAGAATTGCATTCGAAATATGGTTTTGTTTTACAATTGGGAAGCTGCATTTTTAATCGTAGAAAATAGTGCATTGCCATATCTGAAATATCGCTCTGTAAAATCATTTCCAGATCCGTTTTTTCCAGCAACGTGAAGAAACGCTCGCTCCAATTTTCACATTCGATTGGAAGCGGTACATCAAGATTTTTTCGTGGGAAAAAAAAGTGATATTTTAACCGTGCTTCGCAGGTTTTGAAAAATGTTGCTTGCAGTTCCTGTGAGATGGGTTTTGCCATGGAGAACGCTTTCTCATAATATTGTAAAAACGCCGTAGGAAAAATTGGTTTTGGAGAATCGTTTGGATTTTGTTGGAGAGTATTTCGACGGATTTTATGTTTTCCCCATGCCAAAAAGCATTGCTGTAAAAATCGTCTTTGCAACACGCCATTACGATATAATGTAACGACAGTTTTAGCAGGATTACAATAGAGATTTGCGTAGAGCAATTCTACGTCATTAGAATTTTTATGAGAGGAGAAATGATAACATAAAATTCCCAAAATGCTCTGTCCAAGGGAGTGTATTCCTAATATGCCGTTACGATAGAGCAATCTAATTTCTTTTTGAAAAAAGCCGATTTCTCGGTTTGTCATTACATTAGCCAATTCATAATCACCTTAAAGTCAACCGTTTGTGCAAGGTCAAATGCACGACTAATATCATTGATAAAAGCAACATCGATTTTTTCTGAAATCAAGTGTTTCATACGAGAGGCAAAAACACGGTCAGTTGTGATCATCTCCACAGCTTGTTCAAAATCCTTCTTGCCGGAACGGCTTCTACCCATGAGCGTTAGACCTTTTTCCAATACTATGCGAGTATTTATTGCTACAGGCTCTTCGCTGACTCCCAGTAGCATAATTGTTCCCTGTGGGTGAATAATATCAATAATTTGATTGATTGCTTTGGCACAACCACTACCACCAGTGCATTCAAATGCATGGTCGTATTCTGCTTTTGGTTTTTGATAATTCACATTTATAGTTTTATCTACAAATGTGAAATATTGTAGTTTGGAGGGATGCTTTCCCATTACTGTAATTTTCGTGTGTGGCAGTTTCTTTTTTAATACACTACTAACCACATAGGACAATGCACCGTCGCCAAATACGCAGATATGATTTCTTCTATTGTGGGATATTTTCGAAAAGCTGTCTACTGCATGAACGCCAACGCTTATAAATTCTGTAAAGGCAAACACATCATCGTAACCATCTCTTTGATACGAAACGACTTGATCTGGTGAAATTGACACTAGCTCTTGCATAAAGCCGTCTGCCTTGCTGGAGCGAAATATAGAATCCAAGCGATAATTTTCCAAGTAGAAATCATCTGTTCCTCCGATATTTGGCAGAAGAACGACCTTTTGATGTTTTTGAAAAATTCCATTCGGGTCATATAATACTTCACCACAAGCTTCGTGGATAAGTGCCATAGGCAGTCGCTTTTCCAAAACCGCAGCATCTCGCAGACCGAAGTAATATCGCATATCAGCTTTACAAATCGAAAGTTTTTTTGGCTGAACAATCAAGTGATTTTTGTCTTGCAGGTTTATTTCGCTGCAACAGCGTTCTATCAAAAATGGGCTTGTTAGTCGGTACAAATGATTGATCATGACATTTTTTCTCCATTCATACTACCTAGCATAATCTGTGCGGATTTGTAATCATCCGCATACGTAATCTTGATATTTGAAACGTGTCCTTCTGTCAAATAGACCTGATGACCCTTTAGCATGAACATTTTGCAGGCATCTGTCACGGTGTCTAGTTCTTCTTTTGTCATTGCGTGATAGACATCTTCAAAGAGTTTAATTTGAAAGCTCTGTGGTGTTTGACCTTGATAGACATTTTTCCGAATGGGAATATCTGTAATATACATATGATTTTCGGAATAGACAATGGTGTCTGTTGCTGGAATCACTGTATCGCATATACCATATTTTTTTGCAAGTGTGATATTGTCTGAAATCATCTTTACGGTGACGAACGGACGAACTGCATCATGAGTAACGATAATGTCATCGTCATTTTGGCTGTGCTTGCGTATTTCGCAGATGATGTGGTCAATCGTACTATTGCGGTCGGTGCCGCCATCAACGAGAAGTAAGTTGGATTGATTGGGAAAATATTTTTCTATCAAGTCCAACATATATTGATGCCATTCGGGATTCACACCGATGACGACACAGTCAATTTTAGGGTGAACAAGAAATTTTTCTACGACATGAATAATAATGGGCATATCGCCAAGAGGTAAGAATTGTTTGGGAAGGGTATAATTTCCCATACGGGAGCCGGTACCGCCAGCTAAAATTGCGCCAAAAATCATAAGACACATCCTTTTCACAGATTTTACGAAATAACAAATAAAAATCAATCTGTGTCTATTGTACTATATTTTGTGGAGGTTGTCAAGTGAAAAAGCCGATGTCACGCAGAAGTTGACTAGTTGTCGTTCAAGATGCTTAGGATGTGTTGAATATGTGAAATAAGTTTCACCAAACTTTCGCTTTTTTTCACAAATATATATTATACTATGCATTGTCAAATCAAATTCGTATGTTTTGTGCAGAAAAAGTGAGATTTGGCGAGATAAATTTTGATGAGGACGGTATCGAATTGCTTGTTCGAAAATGGAGGAAATTATAAATAATTTTTTGGGAGGTGAAAGCTCATGTCATATTGTAAAAAATGCGGAAAGAAATTAGAAAATGATGCACAGTGTTGTGCAGCGTGTCAAGTAAATGTCGGTGTGGAAATGAGTGAGGAAGAGTTTCGGCGATTAGAAGTAGAAGAAAGTGGTGGATGGTTTTGTCCTGTATGTGGTTTTACGAATATGAAAAGTGCGACACGGTGTTTGGGCTGTGGATATGAGCCGGATGCGGAGGAACGTATCGCTTTAAGCGACCCTTCAGAAGATCCATTGTACCATGATGATGCTGAAAATACATCAGCCAAAGTGCCGAGCAAAGCATATACCTTAATTGTGTGGCTATGCATCATAGGAATTGCTGTTGGTGTATTTCTGATGATTATGGCGATCGTGCTTGGACAAGCTGGAGTGAGAGGTTCTGCTGCTACGCTTCATGATAGCTCTTCATTTGGCGGAGATTTTTACACATATATTTATAAAGTGGTGGTTAACATCAAAAACAGTATTTGGAAAGAAACAATAAATTCAGAAGCCATTGTAAAAGAACTAGAATGTTTGATTGGTGGATTTGGTGCGATGCTTAGTCTTCTCTCCGGTATGTGCCTGTGCCATACGCAAATCAAAAAATCACACAACATAAAGCAAGAACAGCAAGCAGAGGAACAGACAAAAATATTGGGTGAATTGCGGGATTTTATGCAGGATATCGCAAAATCGAAATAACAGAAACAGATGAAAAAAGCCATACCTACTTGAAAACGAAGAAGGTACGGCTTTTTTGTACAGATCAATAATTTTAAAATGCGTAGTAATCAGGTGCATCAGTCCTTAAATTTTCCAGTGATACATAGCTTGTTGTAGCATGATCATCCGTAATAGTTGCATAAAAGGCAATAATGGTGTCTCCATCAAATGTAGCATAAAGCTCCGCACCGCCGTTTGTCCAATTGGTTTGTAATTCTTCTGTTGGAATATTCGTCGTGCTGGAAAGTGAAACATCATCTGTATATGAAGCGTCGTTCGATTCGCCAATATAGACTGCATCTTCCGGCATAAACGGTTCATCCCCATAAAAGCATAAGCCATAGTAATATGTGCCTTCATAGAGAATACAGTTTAAGGGGTCGCCGTCAACTGCTAAATCAGGATCTACATCGGTATCATTTGTTGTTTGTACAATAACATCAGTTGTTGATGCAGCAGTACCGCTGCTTTCTTCCGAATTTTCAACATCAGAACAACCGGTGAAAACAATCGAAGCTATCATTACGGCGACACAAAAATCCATTTTTTTCATAATCATCACTTTCCCTTCTCTATCAATAGAATGATCTATACCAAGTCATATACTTCGTACTACTAGAATTCATTTGATAAACAAAATTTGATTTTGCATTCATCGTATCGCTTGATACATATGCAGAAATATGTGCAGTTGTTGGCGAGTTCGGATCATCAATATAATATAGAGCATAGCCGTTATATATTTTTATTCCAGATAATATCACACTATGAAATTTTGCTCCATTTGTAAGACTGATATGAATCGGATTTTTATTTTTTAACTGTGTTGTGATTTCAGAATATATCATCATTCCACTATAGTACTGCGTGGTTTTGAAATTTGAGCAGAAAAAATCATATCCATTTAAAATCCAATCTTTAGTTCCACTGGGTTCGGAACCATATTGAGCTTTCAATCTTATATAAATGTAGTAAGCAGTTAGTTTTGTGCTATGTCCTGCAAGTGAATTAAAGTAATTAAATCTAGTTCCAATCGAAGCAGCCCAGCATAAACCCATCACCATCATCTGCCTCATCATTTGCAACTCGAGCAGTATCTAATTGCAAATAATATAGTGATGAACTTGTCGTTGAAAAAATATCTTGTGTAGTGAATGTCTTTTCATTTTCGATGTGTGCCAATTTTGTAGAAATATCTACATCAGCTATATCAGCATTATTAGCTATAGTAATACTTTCACCATCGTACACTGCAAAAAAATCATTATAATTTCCAACAACAATTTTTTGATCATTAACGTAATACATTTGTAGTGTGGTGAAAACATCATTCGATTCTTCACTACCATCATTCTGCTCAAACGATGAATAGTATTGACCGTTAAATTCGCCAATTGTCAACATAGCGACGATAATGTCATCAACAAATACAAAATACATATCTGAATCTATTGCATCGCCAGTTGCAAAATCATACAAATCGAAGCTATTGCTAATGGACAGTGATGATGTGTTGGAATCATAACATCCATCCATATAAGCAGGAACAACAGTTTCAAGGTGTGATGTTCGTGAAGTATTGAGATCTTCTTCATCTTCCACATACATCGCCAAAGCAGACGGCATTAACGTGAACGATAATACCATAAGTGTGTTTAATGATGCGATAAAGCGCATAACAAATCTCTTCATGATAATCCCTCCAAAATATTATAAATTGTTTATATGAATATTATACTACATTTCACCCATGATGTCAATTGATGAAATTGACAAAAAGTCTAAACTGCTTTTGTATGATACTGATAATATGAATTGCAATATATTGCCAAAAAGTCGCTATACCTAACATATAGCGACTTTTTGTTTTTCAACCATTATATTTTACATAAAAATTATTTCTTGCTTTTTTGCTGTACAACGTCTTTCTTTTCCAGAAAACAATATACAAGAGCAGCCAATGCACCGCCAACCAGTGGACCAACGATGAAGATCCATACTTGCGATAGTGCATCGCCACCAGCAAAAATTGCCGGCATCAGGCTTCTTGCCGGATTCACAGAAGTACCGGTAAAGTGAATGCCTAAAATATGTACAAGTGTTAAGGTTAATCCGATGACAACGCCAGAAACAGCAGTATTTTCTACTTTACTGGTCACACCAATGATTGCTAGTACAAAGACAAATGTTAAGATGATTTCGATGAACAGCGCACCACCTTTTGTACCATTCTCCCAAACAGACTGGATCTGGTTCGCACCAAAACTACAGTTATCGAACCCGAAGAGAATTCCCAACGCCACACAACCGAGTGTAGAGCCAACCAACTGTGAGACAACATAACCCACAAAATCAACGGGGGACAGCTGCTTTCGGATCAACATAGCAAAAGAGACAGCCGGGTTGATGTGACAACCAGAAATGTTACCAATGCTGTACGCCATAGCGACAATGACAAGACCAAATGCCAATGCGGTTAGTACATAGCCACTTCCAATTTCGCTGTCACAGCCAACTGCAATTGCTGTACCACAGCCAAAGGTAACTAGTACGAATGTGCCGATTACTTCGGCAATGTATTTTTTTAAATGTTCCATAATCAAGATACTCCTTTTTTATAATGTGAAAAATTACTTTTTTTCATTCTGTCATACTTAAAATGGATATAAAAGCAAAATGTCAAGTACCCCAATTCAATACAATACCTTCCTCCTTTTCTTTCGTTAATGCCCAATAAATAATTCTGTATCATATATTATGTTATTTTTATTATACATGATTTTCATAGTACAAGTCAAGTAAAAAATTCGTGATATTTTTTGTGCATATTGTATAAATCAACAAAATTTTATCTTGTAAAAACACCGTACAATTTTTTATTTGTACGGTGTTTTGTTTAATCACTATCCAGTTTTAAAACGCTCATAAACGTCTCTTGCGGTACTTCTACAGAACCGAGCTGACGCATTCGCTTTTTGCCCTCTTTTTGTTTTTCCAAAAGTTTTTTCTTTCTCGTAATATCGCCACCATAGCACTTCGCAAGAACATCTTTTCGCATGGCTTTGATGGTTTCTCTTGCGATAATTTTCCCACCGATAGCTGCCTGTACCGGAACTTCAAATAGTTGTCTTGGAATATTTTCTTTCAATTTTTCCACAATTTTCCGTCCTCGTTCATATGCCTTATCTGCATGAATGATAAACGATAGCGCATCGACAATTTCGCCATTTAAGAGAATGTCTAATTTCACAAGTTTTGAAGGCATATAATCGCTTAACTCATAATCGAACGATGCATATCCTTTTGTGCGAGACTTCAACACATCAAAAAAGTCATATACAATTTCGTTCAACGGCAAGATATAATGCAAAGAAACTCGTGTTTCGTCTAAATATTCCATATTTTCGAATACACCACGTCGGTTTTGACAAAGTTCCATAACATTTCCTACAAAATCTGATGGTGTTAAAATTTCCGCTTTTACCATAGGCTCTTCCGCTATTTGAATCACTGCCGGATCTGGGTAATTGGTCGGATTGTCGATATATTGTACTTCTCCATTCGTCAGCGTAACTCGATAAATAACAGAGGGAGCGGTAGTAATCAAATCCAAATTATATTCTCGTTCCAATCGCTCCTGAATAATTTCCATATGGAGAAGTCCCAAAAAGCCACAGCGAAATCCGAAGCCTAACGCAATGGATGTTTCCGGTTCAAATGACAGGGATGCATCGTTGAGTTGTAGCTTTTCTAATGCATCACGCAAATCTCCATAACGTGCGCCGTCTGCCGGGTAGATACCGGAAAACACCATAGGATTAACCTTGCGGTAACCCGGAAGAGGTTCTGCACAAGGACGATCCGCATGTGTAACCGTATCGCCCACCTGTGTATCTCCAATATTTTTGATAGATGCCGACAAATAGCCTACCTCACCAGCAGAGAGAGAACCTTCATTCACCAGCATATCCGTCGTCATAACACCTGCTTCTACCACCGTAAACTCCGCACCAGTCGCTATCAATTGAATCGTGTCTCCAACCTTTACTGTACCTTGTTTTACCCGTATATAAATGACGACGCCTTTATAAGCATCATAGTAGCTGTCGAAAATCAACGCTTGCAGCGGTGCGTTCGGATCACCTTTTGGTGCGGGAATATCTGTAACAATCCGTTCCATTACAGCTTCAATGTTAATCCCAGCTTTCGCTGATATTCGTGGTGCATCTGTTGCCGGAATACCGATAACACTTTCAATTTCTTCACAAACACGATCCGGATCGGCAGCAGGCAAGTCAATTTTGTTGATTACAGGTACAACCTCTAGATCGTGTTCAATCGCTAAATAAGTGTTTGCTAGCGTTTGTGCTTCGATGCCTTGACTGGCGTCTACTACGAGAATCGCACCCTCGCAAGCTGCTAAGCTGCGAGAAACCTCGTAGTTGAAATCCACGTGACCCGGGGTATCAATTAAGTGAAACGTGTAGGTTTCGCCATCTTTGGCTTTATAATGCAAGCGTACAGTTCGTGCCTTGATCGTAATGCCTCGCTCTCGTTCAATATCCATATTATCAAGAATTTGGTCCTCCATATCTCGTTTGGCTACTGTATAGGTTTGCTCTAAGATACGATCTGCCAGTGTTGATTTTCCGTGGTCAATGTGTGCAATAATACAAAAATTGCGGATATGCTCCATCATTCGATTCTTCCTCTCCATCATCATTGGTTATTATTATAACGAAATTTTAGGAAATTGTCAAGGGGCTATGCAGATAAAGTATGTTTTATAGAGTAAGAAAGTGAGGAAGATTCTTCAGAATGCTTTCGCTTAGAAGAGCTTCTTTTGCGTTTTTTATGTGTATTAACATGACATATTTGACACTTTGAGATAGAGATCTTTATTCATATCCTTAGGCATATCTGTCTATCCCCGTTGAATCTAAATAAAATTCCTGTACCATAATTTCTGGTACAGGAATTGTCTTGATAAATTTCTTTGGCAAAATTCAGAGGTAATATTTTTTAACAACTTAAAGTGCGTTTTGAATCGCATCAAACAGATCATCGTAACTTTCATAAGCAGGAAGACTGGGGTAGTCTTTTTTAATTTGCTCTGTACTGCGGAATAAGAATCCGGCTTTACTTTCCAAAATCATTCCCAAGTCATTGTAACTATCGCCACTCGCAATGGTGTCATACCCGATAGATTGCAATGCTTTCACAGTTGTCAGTTTTGAGTTTTCAATTCGCATACGGAATCCAGTGATTTCACCGTTTGGTGCAACTTCTAGTGAATTGCAGAAAATCGTTGGCCAACCCAGCTTTTTCATCAGTGGCTTTGCAAATTGCGTGAATGTATCGCTGATGATAATCACTTGGGTTGTCGTGCGAAGCTTATCCAAAAATTCTTTTGCTCCCGGAAGTGGATCGATGGTAGCAATGGTCTGTTGAATTTCCTTGAGACCTAGTCCATGTTTCTTTAAAACGTCCAATCGCCATGTCATAAGCTTGTCATAATCTAGCTTGTCTCGTGTCGTTCGCTTTAGTTCTGGAATGTTACTCGCCTGTGCAAAGGCAATCCAAATTTCTGGTACTAGTACGCCCTCTAAATCCAAGCAAACAATGTTCATATTAAATTTCCTCCTGTTTTAGTGTTTTAGCAGTCGTAATTGGATAAATCCAATTATATTGATTATAACATGAAGTATCAAAAAAAGCAAGGGGAAGTAGCAATTTTTTGTATGTGGTTTGATTCTTAGAAAATATCTTTGAAAATCCTGTAGAAAGCTTGACAAAAATGCAAAATTGTGTTATAGTTATAAAGCTATAGGAAATACAACTGTTTTTGAGATACGGACGAGTGAGAAGTTTTAGACACACCGTGAACTGACAATTGTGTAGATTATATACATTACACAGTGGTGATGTCTTTATAAAATGACTGGATGGGAGAAGGGCAGCAGAGAGAAAGTCCGAGTTCGTGGATAGTCTCTCAAGAAAAGCATGAACGAATGAACACGATATATTGTTGTGGATACTGCTGTATTGCCCGAAATTTTTGGGAAGGTACTGGAGGTGAAGCGTGCGGTTGCTGAACAACCGGAACGCAGTCTTTCTTCAGCCTGTAAACAAATGGGTATTTCCCGAAGTGCTTTTTATAAATATTGGAATAGTGTGTTTGCTTATGATGAAAAATTGACACAGCGTGTGGTCAATTTTTCCGTCACACTCCAACATCAGGAAGGTGTCTTATTGAATTTATTGATGTCGTTATATAGTATGCACGCCAATATTTTGACGGTAACACAAAATATTCTGGTGGATGGCGTTGCGATGGTTTCTCTCTCATTGAAAATGAGTGGAGAATCTGCGAATCCAAAGGAATTGACTCGTGCCATGCGGGAGGTGTCGGGTGTTGTAGAGGTACGGCTATTGTCCGGTGAATAATTTTTCGATGTAATTTTTATTTTTATTGTATTATTTATTATTTTATTATAATGAAACGAGAGGACTTGGAAAACATGAAGAAGATTGCTGTTTTGGGATACGGTGTTGTTGGTTCCGGTGTGGTGGAATTATTTTATCGAAACCAGAAAAAGATCGAGATCAATACTGGCGAGCGACTGGAAATTGGCTATATTTTAGATCTGCGTGAATTTCCCGGAGATCCCTATGCGGACAAAGTGGTTCACGATATTCAAGTGATTTTGGATGACCAAGAAGTGGGTTATGTGGCAGAGTGTATGGGTGGTACAAATCCGGCATTCGATTTCTGCCGTTGTTGCTTAGAAGCAGGAAAGAGTGTGGCTACTTCGAATAAGCAGCTTGTAGCGGAAAAAGGCGATATTCTGCTTCAAACAGCGAAAGAAAATCATGTCAACTTTTTCTTTGAAGCTAGTGTTGGCGGTGCGATTCCAATTATTCGTCCGCTGCATACGTGCTTGGCGGCGAATGATATTTCTGCCGTTGCAGGTATTTTGAATGGCACGACAAATTTTATTTTGCAAAAGATGTTCGATGAAAATATGCGCTTTGCGCCGGCGTTGGAGCTTGCACAAAAGCTCGGTTATGCGGAACGAGATCCCTCTGCTGATATCGATGGGGGAGATGCGTGCCGGAAAATTTGTATTTTGGCATCTTTGGTATTTGGTAAGCATGTTTATCCAGATCAAATTTATACAAAAGGTATTCGAGATATTACTTTAGAAGATGTACAGCTGGCACAAAGATTTGGTGGTGCAGTGAAGCTGATTGGTATTGTAAAGCGGTTGGAGGATGGTAGGGTTTTGTCGTCTGTGATGCCAATGGTAGTTATGCAGGACAGCTTACTCTCCCATGTGAATGGCGTATTTAACGCTGTAATGGTTTGGGGCGATGGCGTTGACAAGACGATGTTTTATGGTAGAGGTGCAGGAAAATTGCCGACGGCAAGTGCTGTTTTGGGAGATATTATCGATGAGGTGAAACAGAAAGATACTGTTCTGAGTCAAAGCTGGGAATCGGCAGGGGAAGATACGAGCTTTTTGGCAACGATTGATGATTTCAAAGCACCTCGTTGTTATCGCACGTCACCTTGTGGAAAAGGTATCTTTGCAAAAATTGCCACTGAAATTGGTGTCGAGTTGATTGGCGCAGCAGAAAATGGCTGTATGATTAGCGAATGCAACCAAAAAATAGCGGAAGCATTCAAAAGACGTTTGGCACAAGAGGGTGCAGAGATTTTGTCACGGATTCCGGTTATGATAGATTAAGGATTGTTTTTATTGAATATATGCAGTGATATCCGAGTGATATCACTGCATTTTTGATTTAAATAAAGTGATGATACAGTTTTTGCTGATGATTTAAGAGAATTTTTTATTTTACTATTGACAAAAAATGAGAATGTGGTATATTATTTTTATACGGAATGACGGTCCATGTGAAGATGGAGTGAAAATGTCATGAACACACATGAATTAACGGAAAGGAAGGATTTTATGAAATTTTCCAAAGTTTTAGCAACGGTGACGGCTTGTGTATTGACCGTGACTGGGCTATCGATTTCTTCTGTATTGGAAAGTCACGCCGATACAGAAGAACTGATGAACGATACGTTCGAGAGAAGCTATGGCGCATGGAAAGGTGTTGGTGCGTCGACTACGCTATCCTCTGATCAAGCGAACACTGGCGATGAGTCGCTCTATGTCTATGACCGCACTGCTTCTTGGGGTGCCCCACGCTGTTCTTTGAGTACGATCGTAGCGGAGGGTTATACATACGAAATCAGCGGCTACACGTATTTTGAGGGCAGCGGCAGTCAAAATGTTGGCTTAAAAATGTTGTATACCGATTCTGACGGTACAGATCACTACGACAATATTAGCTACACTTACGTAAATGCCGACACGTGGACACAATTGTCCGGCTCATATACGGTTCCTACTGGTGCAACTGGTGTGACGCTGTATATCGAATATTCTGATGCATCAACTGACCAGAATTATTATATCGATGACATTGTAATTACAGGTGAGGCGGTGGAAATAGAACTTAACGACTCGTTTTTCTGTGACTATGAGGACGGTACAATGCAAAGTTGAGACGGCAGAGGAAGTGCTACGGCAGAATTATCTCAGACTTATGCCTATAGTGGAGAAAGCAGCTTGTTTGTTTCTGGTCGAACAGCACTATGGAATGGCGCAACCATTTCTAAATCAGATATGATCGAATCTGGTGGTTATTATCAAGTTGGTTGTTATGTCCTCTATGATGGCGATGAATGGACAGATACCCAGAAATTTTCCATTAACTTGCAATATGATTTAAATGGCGAAGAGTGCTATTATATCATTGCAACCGAAACTGCTAATAAAGGCGAATTGACATATGTGGGCAGTGAGTTTACTGCGCCAGAGGGGGCTGCGAACTTTTATATTTATGTGCAGACAGGTTACACTAGTGCGCCGATAGATCAAGACTTGATGGATTTTTATATGGACGATGCATTTGGCGAACGTCTTGCAGATCCAGAAATCCAGTATGATATTGTCTCCTTACAAGAAGTCTATGCAGATTATTTTAAGCTAGGTTGTGCTTGTACAGCGTCAGATTTGACTCAGAATGCTACAAAAGAATTGATACTAAAACATTACAATAGCTTGACGCTTGGTAATGAACTAAAGCCGGACAGTGTTTTGGATCAGGCAGCAACGCTGAAATATTTAGAAGAAACTGGCGACGACACTTCCCCACAGATTTCATTGGCAAATGCAGATTCACTATTGACTTTTGCAGCAGAAAATAATATTCCAGTACGAGGTCATGTCCTTGTTTGGCATAGTCAGACACCAGATTGGTTTTTTAAGGAAAATTATGACGAAGACGGCGATTGGATTGACGAAGAGACGATGACCGCCCGCTTAGAAAACTATATCAAAATCGTCATGGAAACTTTAGCAGAAGAATATCCAGATGTAGAATTTTATGCATGGGATGTCGTGAACGAAGCGGCATCGGATTCAGGAACGATCCGGACTGCCGGGTCGAATAACAGCGTCAGCGGACAGTCTGCATGGGTGCAGATTTATGGCGACCAGTCCTATATCAAGCTGGCATTCCAGTTTGCGCAGGAATATGCGCCGGAAGGCTGCAAGCTGTTTTACAACGACTATAACGAATACACCAGTGCAAAACAGGCTTATATCGTCAGCGATATTTTAGAGCCGCTGATAGAAGAGGGTCTGATAGACGGCATGGGAATGCAGTCTCATTTGTCTATGAGCTCGCCTAGTATTGCAGCGTATAAGCAAGCAATGCAGACATATGCAGATTTAGGGCTGGAAATCCAAGTGACGGAACTGGATATTTCTCAGCTTTCGAATGCCGAAGCCGATCAATTGGAATTGGCAGAGCGGTATCAAGAGCTGTTCCAGATGTATAAGGAAATGAAGGATTCCGGTGTCAATTTGATGGCAGTGGTACTCTGGGGAATTACCGATTCTACCAGCTGGATCGGCGGCTATCCGCTTTTGTTCGACAAATATTATCAGGCAAAAGAAGCGTTTTATGCCGTGGCAGATACGGATTATGAAGTTGGTTCGATTTAAACGATGACGGCGTATTATTATGACGGAACAGAAGAAGACTTAGAAAAAGCCTTGGAAATGGGCACGGCACAGTCTTTGATGGCATCTGCTTATTCCGATGTTTCGACCTATGATATTTATTTCAAAGCCGCCTGGAACGAAGACGGCATGGTGATACGTGTCTACGATGACGACAGTGTTGTGACGAGTGTAGATATTTATGGCAGCGCAGAAAGTCAATCCGGCGAATGCTTAAGCAGTGAAGATGGAAGCGGAGAAGCTTATACCGATATTCCTGTTTCTTTGACAGGTATAGAAGGCAGTCAGGTTTATCTCGATGTCTATGCGGTTTGTGATATTGTGTATGCGCTTTCTACAACACCGGTTACCTATGATTCCGTATTTTCTGTATACTACTGGAACAATGCCTCTTTAGAGGACGCATATTTCTTTGATCATGATGAAGAATATATACCCATCTGTGGTATTGTTACCCTAGCTGCACAGCCAAACTATGCAGAAGCCACTAAGACAGAAACAGCCATTGAAATTGATGGTGTAATAGACGATGCTTGGGCAAATGCCAACACCATTGACGTCAATAATTATTCCATGGGCAGCGGTGCAACTGGCGTTTCTCGGATGCTGTGGGATGAAGATTATATTTACATACTCACAGAAGTTACAGATCCGATCCTTTCGAATGCCAGCGCCAACGCTTATGAACAGGATACGGTAGAAGTGTTCTTTGACGAGAACAACAACAAAACTTCTTCTTATGAAGAAGATGATATACAGGTTCGGGTCAGCTATATCGGTGACAAAACCGTGACGGATGGCTTGTCTACCGACCGATTTGTCTCGGCGGCAAGCGTCACGGCGGACGGCTATCTGGTGGAAATTGCGATTCCAAACACACTTGGCAATTTCTCTGTAGACCAGATTGTAGGCTTTGATGTACAGGTCAACGATGATGGAACGGGAGATGGCACAAGAACCAGCATTGCAAACTGGAATGATTTGTCTGGTATGTGATATACAGATCCGAGTGGCTTTGGCGTATTGAAATTGGTGGATGATAGTGCAGTAGTATCGGGTACGACAACAACTACTACAACAGGAGATACGACAACTACGACGACTACCACGACTACAGTGACCGAAACAGACACAACAGAGGACACTACGGATAGCACGGCTACAGAAACAATGACTGATACAGCTACAAACACAGAAACAGCTGCAAGTACCGTTTTAACAAGCGATGTGTTTTATGGTGATGTCAATCTTGATGGTACAATCAGCCTTGCAGACGTGATCCTGTTTAACAAGGCGAATGCAGGTTCAGTTGCACTGAATGAACAGGCAACGCTAAATGCAGACTGCGATGGCAGTGGCAGTGTAAGTACCGAAGATGCTTTGGTTTTACTGCGCTTTTTAGTACAACTAGTTGATGTTTTGCCCTATACAGGATGAACATAATTGAAGCGTTTCCATGAAATTGAAAAGAACCGATTTTGTCATAGGGCAAATCGGTTCTTTTTGAGATGAGGAGCGATATATGGAATATTTTTGGCGTATCATTGCAGCAATAGATGCCAGAATTGGAATGGGACTTGTGGGTCTCTCTGCCACACAACAGTTATGGTGTCGTTTTTTATTGGCACGATGATGATTCATTTGTATTATTTTGCATAAGCTGTTATACATTTAGGACTCTTTTTTCCAAAGACGAAACGTTTGTACGTAGGCGCAGTCATGAGGCAAGCTTGGATTAAATAATGCCGTGAATAATCCCACCTTACCGCAGTGGTTACACTTTCGAAAACGATCATAAAAAATATTGCACAGGTGTGTTTCAAGATTCAAGTTCTCGCAAGGTTTATCATAGTGAATAATTACCTTTCCACTAGGACTTACAGAACGAGTATAGCAGCATTTTCCGCATCGATTGCATAGACTATCCCAGCTTTTGTGCCATTTTCGCCATTCCTTCCAAATTTGAACAATCATAGTATTACCTCACATAATGGATTATATAGATAGAATACACATAGCACCCATTGTGTTTTCGATGGGTGCTGTGTCTGTGAAAATTATTTCAATAGAAAATTATTCAACGTAATTGGTTTCAAGAGAAACAGATAGTTCTCTTGCCTTCGGACTGCCACTTCGGCTATAGCCGATAGCAGCAGCGGAAACCGGTCGGAATCCATTCGGAATGCCTAACTTGTCACACAGAGCTTTGTTTTTAGCGAGTCCCTGTACTGCACCCCAGAGGTAAATGTTATCGATGCCAGCATCAGTTGCAGCGATTAACATATTCTCAATGACACACGCTGCATTTGCGTATTCGATTCCAGGAGCCATTTGCTCTTGTGAAGCGGATACAAAGACTACGACTGGCGCACTATAGAAGAAATCCCGGGCTTCTGTTTGCATGGCTGTGGCAGTAGACTGGTTGATTTCTTCAAGAATAGCCTTGCTGCGGCATACCGTCAGATGAAGAGATTCTCTTTTGTTAGCACCGATTGGTGCTTGACAGCCAGCCTTTACGATCATATCGATTGTTTCATTTGATACGGCTTTGTCGGGGTCGAAATCTCTTGTAGATTTTCTTTTTGCAATTGATTCTAATGTTTGCATAAGAACAAACCTCCTTAATGTTTTGTGTTCAATTATATTATAATACATTATTTTTATTTTGTCAAGAATAATATTTAATTTTTTCAAAAAAAATCTGTTATAATAGAAAATGCAATGCAATAACATTAAAAAGGAGGTATCATTATGCGTGTTAGCAAACGATTTCCAATGGCAGTGCATTCGGTGCTGTTTGTAGCAGTACATTCCCCGATTCGACGTGTAACGAGTACGCTAGTTGCGGAGAGCATCGAAGCAAATCCAGTGACCATTCGGACGCTGTTTTTGGATTTGTCTGAAAAAAGGGATTTTAGAGACAACTGCTGGAAAGAACGGCGGTGTTCGCATGAAACGGGAGCCGAAGGATATTACACTGTGGGATATTTATCAGGCAGTAGAAACTGATGACATACGAGAAATCTTCAAAATTTATGAAGGAAATTGTGCGTGTCCCATTGCGAAAAATCTTTCCGTTGTACTTTATTCACATATGGCATCTGCTGTGGAGGCGATGAAAGCGGAAATGGAAAAGGTAATAGTAGAAGCCCTAATTGCAGAGCTAAAAGAAAAAACGCTGTAATCGCAGAAATTTTAAATTAAAAAGTAATACCGCACCATGCGCAATGTCAAAGCATAGTGCGGTATTTTTGACAAAACTTTTTTTGATATTATGCAAGAATCGTTTAGTTTCAGTTTATATTTCTCCCATAAACTAAATATAAATGAGATTCGACAAATTCAAACAATCGATTTGGTCGATGCGGAAAAGGAAGTGGATATATGAAAAAGATTGGATTGGTATTAGAGGGCGGTGCATATCGTGGTATCTTTACTGCTGGTGTATTGGATTATTTGTTAGAACAAAAGATTTTCTTTTCCTATGTTGTTGGCGTTTCGGCGGGGGCAGGAAATGCTATAAGTTTTGTTTCAAAGCAAAATGGCAAAGTGAAACGAGTTATTACCAGCAAGGATGGTGGCTCGTATTTTGGTATAAAACAAATGATTCGAAGCAAAAAGCTGTTAGATATGGATCAAATCATCGATCAATATTTCTATCAGCAGATACCTTTTAATTTTGATACATTTTTTACATCATCTACAGAGTGTGAACTTGTCGTTACCGATTGCGAATCTGGACAACCGGAATATTGTAACGCAAAAGATTCCGAACAGCAGCTTTTGATGCTGACGAAAGCAACCTGTTCCGTACCGTTACTTTGTAAGCCTGTGGCAATTGGTACACAACATTATTTGGACGGCAGTTTATCGGACGCTGTGCCGGTGGAGTATGCATTACAAAACAAATGCGATAAGGTTATCGTAGTGTTGACACGAAAATGGGAAGAAGCTCCTCCCACGGATTATGCAAAATTACGACCGATTTTCAATATCAGTTATCATGCTCAGTATCCCAATCTGGTGGACGTGATAGTAAAGCGAAAAGAGACGTATGAAAAGCAAATGAAAGATTTAACAGATTATGTGCAAAGTGGTGATGCACTTGTGATTCGACCAGAAAATAGAAGTATTAGTCATTTTGAAAAGGACACAAAAAAGGTCAATGCATATTATGACCATGGAAAGGAAGTCATGGAGAAGCGTTTTGGTGAACTCTGTGCATTTATGAAAGCATCATGAAAAATTGGATTCATAAAATTTGGGAAGGTATTCTTGCCGGTGTGGCACATATGGTAATTGCATTACTTGGCGTTATTATGCGTGTGCTATATCCAGGACAAGTTATTTTCAATGATTCAGCATCAAAGGTGGCAATAAAACAGGGGGCAATTCTAATTGCAAACCACACAAGTCACAAGGACGGCTTTTTTGCACCGAAAATGTTATCTAAGCAAAAAGTTTATGTGCTTGTGACAAGAAAGTGGTATGATAAAAAATTCTTGAATCCCCTTTTTCGACACTTGCGCTATATTCCCATTAATCTTGAGGAACAGGATGCTGCATGGATGGTACAGGCAGAAACCATTTTGAAAAAAGGACAGTGTGTTTTGATTTTTCCAGAGGGAAAGTTAGAAACAGACGGTGTTTCGGAGACTTTTCATTCTGGTTTTTTGTTGTTAGTAAGACATTTAAATGTTCCTGTTGTCCCTATGGCAATTACGGGTGGTTACCGTGTTTTTCACAAACAAACCCTACGTATTGGCAGTTCTTTGCAACTCGATTTACACGCTAAGGGCAGATTATCCGTTGTGTTAGATAAGGTGGCGGAACAGTGTAAGCAAGAAGTATTTGCACTGGTACATCAAGAAAAATAATTCGTTTAATTTGTTGATACGCCGTAGTCATACGGTATCAAATATATTGGAAAGGAAAGAGAAATAATGTGTGAACAAGAAATTGCAGTAAAAATTAAGGAGTTGCTTTGCAGCAGATTGGGCATTGATGAGGAGGTGTTGACAGACGATATTCCGTTATTTAGTGATGGAATTGAGCTAGATTCTATTGATTCGCTGGAAATTATCGCAGCGATTGACGAAGAATTTGGTGTATCTATGACAGGTGTTGGGAAAGAATCGTTTTACAATGTTAAAAGCTTGACAGCGTATGTTGCGGAACATCTGGAAAAGTAATCTAAGAATTTGAGTCCGAACGGCGGCGACATCGTCCATTTGAGAGGTGTCGCTTTTTTATAGAAAGGAATCGATATGACAAAGAATGAAAATCGCTGTGTAATTACTGGATTGGGAATGATTACTGCTATCGGTAATAACGTGGCGGAATGTTGGAAAAATGCGAAACAAGGTGTTCGTGGCATTGCAGTCACCTCTACAGTGGAAACAAAAAATTGCTACGCTAATTTGGCGGCTGAAGTAACAGATGAAACGCTTGATGATGTAGATGATGCTATGTCTATGGATCGCTGCGCAAAGCTTTGTGTAAAAGCCACCGGTGAGGCATTGCGAGATGCAGGACTGGATAGTTTCGGTGATAGTACACAGGCGGCGGTGATTATGGGAAGTTGTGTAGGTGGTGTCGCCAGTGTTGAACATTATTATACCCACAATAAGCCAGCAGAAGATGTACCGAAAATACCTATTTCTGCTATTGCGAATCAAGTAGCAAAGACTTATCACATTGGTGGTGTAGTGACCAATATTGCAAATGCCTGTGCTGCTGGCACGATTAGCATTGCCTATGCTTGTGATTTGATTCGAGCAGGAAAAGCTGATGTGGTTATCGCTGGCGGAACGGATGCATTTTCTTCTATTCCTTTTGCGGGGTTTCTTTCTTTGCATGCGTTGGATGAAAATCCATGTTCACCATTCAATCGTTGTAGTGGTATTACGCTTGGTGAGGGTGCAGGTGCGGTAATTATTGAATCCTATGCCCATGCCATGCAGCGTAAAGCAAGAGTATATTGTGAGGTGTTGGGAGTAGGCGTCAGCAGTGATGCGTTTCATATTACTGCACCACGACCAGATGGTAAGGGGCAGATGCACGCTATTCGTCGCTGTCTTGCCAATTCCGGTGTTACGCCGGCAGAAGTTGGTTATATCAACGCACATGGAACAGGCACTGCTAAAAACGATGAAGCGGAATTTCTCTCTTTACATACGATTTTTGACAGTGAAAATAACGACTTATCTGTATCTTCCACTAAAGCTATGGTAGGGCATTGTCTTGGCGCAGCTGGTGCAGTAGAAGCGGTGTTTGCAGTGAAGGCACTGACGGAGAATATCGTACCGCCAACCGTTGGTTATAATGAAGAAGATATGCCACGGTTGCAAGAACGTGCCGGCAAAATTGATTTCTGCCCGAATCAGGCGAAGGAAAAACAGTTGACCACAGTCATGAGCAATTCTTTTGCTTTTGGCGGCAATAATGCCAGCGTGTTGTTCTCAAAACAGAGTGGCAATGTAGAACTTCCTGCACAGCGAGATCGAATTTTTATTACAGGACTTGGTGTGGTTTCGCCACTGGGGAACGATATAGATTGTTATACCAGAAAAGTGCAATCTCGTGCTATTTTGACTGAGTTTAGCGTAGAGAGTCATGTAGACCGTGCAGATTATGATGCTTGTGGACTCAAAATGGCATTTTATCGTAAGCTCGATAGATTTAGTCAGTTGCAAGCGGTATCTGGGAAGAAAGCACTCATTGATGCAAATTATATTGTAACAGAAGAGAATGCCACAGATATTGGTATTGTGGTAGGTACTGCGGACGGTCCGATATCCACCATTTGTAATTACCAGATGGATTTATTGGAAAAGGGAATGGCTGCTGGCAGTGCATTCAAATTTCCGAATACGGTTTATAATGCTGCAGGAGGCTATCTCTCTATTTGTTCTGGTATTCAGGGATATAATGTGACACTGACAAATGGCATTCAATCTGGACTTGCCAGTATTGCTTATGGTATAAACATACTCCGTAGTGGACAGGAAAAAGCAGTTTTGGCTACGGGAACGGATGAAAATGATGCAATTGTTACGGAACTTTATGAGAAGCTCGGCTGCTTTGCAGTGGACAATACGTTTCGGTTATCCGACGGCAGTACGACGCTTTTGTTGGAAACAGAAAGTAGTATGCGCACACGTGATACTGCACCTTATGCGGAACTTCTAGGATATGGTATGGTGAATCAGTCTACTACGCTAGAACATTTCACAGATTCGGAATCAGCTTTGGAACGAGCAGTAATGTTGGCACTGCATGATGCCAATATTTCATCGTGCGATGTCGATGGTATTGTGGGATTTGCAGACGGATTAAATGTCACTTGTCAAGTTGAACAGTCCGCAATGGCACAGATTTTTTCTCAAAAACTACCGTGTTTTCATATTCACCCTATGACAGGGGAGGGAAGAGCAGCAACGGCTGCATTGTCGGCAGTACATGGAGCATTGCTGCTATCGGGAAAGCTTGGGGAGAAAGTGTACAGTGAAAATTGTGGTGTGATTACTGCCGATGGGTTGCAAATGCTTTTGGTAATTTCACAAAGCTTTAATGGTGCATATACTGCCATTATTCTGAAAAGCGTAAAATAAGGGGAGAAGTGATAAAAAATGAGAGTAGCAGTTGTTACTGGTGCATCACGTGGTATTGGAAAAGCCTGCGCAAAACGACTTGCAGCAGACGGTGATATAGTTGTAATAAACTATAGTCACAGCGAGGAACAGGCACAGGCAGTATTAGACGATATTCGTGAAAATGGCGGAGATGGAATGCTTTTTTGTGCGGATGTATCGAAGCTAGACGAAGTAAAAGCAATGATGCGTGCTACGATACAAGCGTACAGTCAAATTGACATACTTGTCAACAACGCTGGAATTGTAAAAGATGCATATCTTTTGATGTTAGATCCGAAAAATTTGGATTATTGTATGGATGTTAATGTGAAAGGATATTTTTACTGCGCTCAGCAAGCGACACTGAAAATGTTCCGCAAAAAGAAAGGTGTTATTATCAATATGTCTTCTGTCAGTGCGCAAATGGCACTGGCAGGTCAGAGTGTGTATAATGCAACCAAAGGAGCGGTGAATGCAATGACAAAAACTATGGCAAAGGAGCTTGCACCTTATGGGATTCGAGTGAATGCCATTGCTCCTGGATTTATTGAAACAGAAATGATAGATGCACTATCGGATGAAATGCGTGCGGAATATTTGAAATCAATTCCTTTGGGACGGTTTGGAAAGGCGGAAGAGGTGGCGTCGCTAGTTTCGTTGCTTTGTAGTGATCGTATGGCGTATATGACTGGACAAATACTTGTATTAGATGGAGGTCTATCCCTATGATGGATTTGATGGAGATAAATCGCCGCATCAAACAGCGTCCGCCATTTCAAATGGTAGAACGAGTTTTGGAATTTATTCCGAATGAATTTGCCGAAGGAATCAAAAATGTATCTGTTAATGAACCATATTTCATGGGACATTTTCCTGATATACCTGTTATGCCTGGCGTACTAATCATTGAAAGCTGTGCACAGCTTTGTTCCCTGGTGATAGAAGAAAAAACGTTAGAAGAGCTGTTGTATGTATTATTAAAAGTCCATGATTTTAAATTTTTAAAGCCGATAATTCCGGGAGATACTTTGCATTTATTTGTTCAAAAGACACGAGAAGCCGGAACGCTTGTTACGTTTGATGGAGTCGTTCAAGTAGATGGAGAGGTACGTGCAAAGGGTTCTATGACATTTACTGCGATTCCGAAGAATAGTGTCTATAAAACAATATCGGAAAAAGCTTAGGAGGATTTGATTTGGAAGTAAAAAAGCATAAATGGACTTGGGGAAATCAGGATAAAAAGAAAATATATGTTATCAATGGTAGCCCACAACGAAATGCCAGTGGTACTATGCGTGTAACAGAGGCGTTTCTCAAGGGAATTGAGAGCTATGGCGTATGTGACATAAAAATAGATACGTTGTCCGATATGGACGTAAAGCCATGCTATGGATGTTTATCCTGTTGGGGAAGAACGGATGGTACTTGTATTATCAACGATGATATTTCGGAAATCAAACAGAAGATTTTGGATGCTGACGTGGTTATTGGCAGCTACCCGCTTTATTTTTTTAGTATGCCTGGGACAGTAAAGATATTAAATGATCGTCTTTTGAGTACTATGTTGCCATATCGTGGGAAACGACCAGTCGAAGGATTACCGTATCACGAATTTCGCTACGACTTCGGTGAGAAGAAATTTTTCCTTGTTTCTACTTGTGGCTTTGGGCAAACGATTCCGACATATAATGCGCTATTGACCCAATACGATTGTATTTTCGGTAAGAGTGGTTACCAAGCATTGCTTTGTCCACAAGGAAAGGTCTTTTCTACGCCAGAGCTTCGGGACAGAGTTGACATCTACTTGGAGAAATATACCAGTGCCGGTATAGAGTTTGCACAAAACGGGGTGATTTCTGAAGAAACCATTGCTTATCTGCAAAAACCAATCTTTGACGAACGTAGATTTCAATTGCTTATTGATAAGCATTGGCAAGATAAAAGAGCAAAAGGAAAAAAGTAGAGGTCGTATTGACCTGTTCCTTGTCAAGTAGATAGCGCAAAAAACAAAAATATTCTACGTTTTGACCAAAAGCAGTCTGTAAAATTTGTGCAGGCTGTTTTGTTGCTGGTAATTGGCAAGCCATTTTTGGAGTGAGGAGCGAAATACAGGCGAGTGTGGCAGCAGCCAATTTTAAGTTGTGATGTGAAACCATGTAATGGCTCCTTTCTGAATCACTATTACGATTATACCATATTCAAATTTACTTGGCAATATATTCGACAAATCTGATGCTTATTTTCATTTTAATTCAGTGTAGTGTGGTAATTGCAATTATGATATATGATAGAAAAATTATTTTTATTATTTGATTATTTATTTTAAAATATATATAATGCTTAAAACGGTTATGATTATGCAAAAATTAATAATGTCAAATTACATAAAACTTTATTTTCTTCAATAATTTAAAATTAGATTGACAAGGACTAAAAAATGTGGTATATTTATTAAGTCGCATGATTCGTGACAAGAAATAATGCGGGATGGAGCAGTTCGGTAGCTCGTCGGGCTCATAACCCGAAGGTCGTAGGTTCAAATCCTGCTCCCGCAACCAGAATAAATCACGTAATTTTGGTACTTTTTCGAAATTGCGTGATTTTTTATTTGATTCAAATTTGAAAAATACATCCACCGTACATCCACCGGAAAAAAGTTGAAGAAAGTCAGATATAATAAAAAAGGAAGGCAAGCTGTGATGCTGCCCTCCTTCCTATTGTTGTAGCCTTGCTTGTAATAGGAAACAGATTATTCTTCCAACGAAACGTCAATCACGTTTTCCTTTGGATCAATCTGCTCCGCATTAATGTTGGAACTAAATAAGTCAATCGATACGGTTGTAGAGAGGTTTACCGATACATTGGCATGGATGCCTTTGTCGGAAAATTCATTTACCACAGCCATTCCAAGCTTCGTGTAATCTACTTTTTCTTTTGCAGAAATGCCATTGAAATTTTGCATCAGTGGGCATAAGCGGTTGAAGTCAGCAGTTTCATCCACACTGATTTGCAAATTACGGCTTAAATTTATTTCAAAATTTGGATAAGTACTGTTGTATGCTTGTTGAATGGGATTTGCTTCAACAGCTGTTTTATTGGATGAAACAATAGAAGTTGAATCGTTTCTTGCATCACAAACAGGCATAGATGATACGGTTGTGAAATTTGCGTAACTGGATTGTGTCCCCTGATTTCTATCGAAAAGATTTTTTTGATCCATGATATATTCCTCCTCGAGTTGTTGCATATTACAATAAGGTACTGCATATGGCATTGTCGGTAGAGCAATCGAAAAGTCCGGTAAATCGAAATCCTGTATGGTTTGATAAAGGTTATCTTACTTTTAAAAATCTGATTCTTCTTGCACTTCTAAAAAGCGAAAGTCATCGCATTCGGCATTTGAAATATATTGTGTTATATCCCTACAAGAAAGCTTGATAGTATCAAAATTGTTCTGGTGCAGAATTTTATTGCAAAATACTTTAAATGATTTTGTCAATAATACTTGACACAAATTTCTCGAACAAATTTCAAGCAGCAAGGGAAGTATTATCATAGTAGAGACTTCTCTTGAGTGCCGGAGGGAGTCCGTTGTTGGAAGTGCAAATCCTCCTGTTTGCCCAATAGCTCATGAAATATCTCCAAATCATTGTCTTTAACTCCTCCATCGTGTAGTTTTCTGATTTATCATTACGACTGTAAAACAATTCTTCTTTCATTCTTGCCCATATGCTTTCGCATCTGGCATTATCGTGG
>Ga0192234_1013_pt1 | contig 44480 bp, 39 predicted proteins | sample Koala_Koa27_B3_FD_131232 | JGI IMG/M metagenome (GOLD analysis project Ga0192234, IMG submission 131232) | Enriched cells from koala feces incubated with labeled cellulose particles, San Francisco Zoo, California, United States - Koala_Koa2-7_B3 ...
ACTTTTAACACATAAAATCACAAACTGCGAGAACAAAACACTTTGTACGTTGTTTCAATAATAGAGTTAAACTTTTATGCTTAAATGATGTGAATAACGACAAACGGATATATTTAATTGCTACATTTGTCACCGAAATACGAGAATTCGATATAAACAACTAAAATAAATATCATGAAAGGTTCTGTGAGATTCATATTAGCGATTGTTCTGCTGATGCTATCATATAGCATAGGTGGAAATGCTATGAATATCACTTCATGTATTTCTCAGAGCGAATGCTCTTGTCAGTTGTCTGAATCAACTTCCGATACGAATTCTAATTCTTCATTTAAGACTCGTTCGCTGGGGTATGACAGATCATCCCAGTCTTTGTCTATTTCTGACGTAGAATTAGGCTTTAAATCAGTAACAGAAACATCTTCTAATAATTATCGTCTGCGTAGAATCATTGAATCCAATGATTTCTTTAAAGACGTTATGTATAAGTTCTTCTTGTTAAGAGAAAACTCACTTGTATTAGATCAAAGTAAATCCTATTATTCGGATAAGGATCCACATTACTCCATTATCTGTAGCGACTACTACGTGTTCGCTCTAAGACGTATCCTTATTTAATTACTTATCCCATCTTATTTACTTTTTCGTACCCTGTATGAAGCTGTGTGACTTTCATTCTTGAAAAGTCACAGGGTCTATAGCGCAGTGTATCTAATCATTTGAAAATTTTCTAAATAACTAAAATTAATATCTTAACAAAAAAACTTATTATGGAAACTACTAAAAAGTCTCAGATTGTAGGTATAAAGAATGCCGGTATCGTAATCATCTGCTGTTTCATTGTAGCAGTGTGTATTTTTCAGTTCCTGTTGGGAAATCCGTCTAACTTTATGAACAATGACCCTAACAACCATCCATTGAACATGTTGGGTACCATTTACAAAGGTGGTGTGATTGTGCCTGTTATTCAGACACTGTTGTTAACTGTACTCGCTTTGAGTATTGAACGCTTTTTTGCTCTTCGTTCTGCTTTCGGTAAAGGCTCGTTGGCTAAATTTGTAGCTAACATCAAAGAAGCTCTGGCTGCCGGTGACCTTAAGAAAGCACAAGAGATTTGTGACAAACAACGCGGTTCTGTTGCCAATGTAGTTACTGCTACTTTGCGCAAGTATGAAGAAATGGAAAAGAACACTGCTTTGCCTAAAGAACAAAAGCTGCTGGCTATCCAGAAAGAACTGGAAGAAGCAACTGCTCTGGAAATGCCTATGATGCAGCAGAATCTTCCGATTATCGCTACAATTACTACTTTAGGTACATTGATGGGATTGCTCGGTACTGTAATCGGTATGATCCGTTCATTTGCCGCATTGTCCGCCGGTGGTGGTGCCGACTCTATGGCTTTGTCACAAGGTATCTCTGAAGCCTTGATCAATACGGCTTTCGGTATCTTGACAGGTGCGCTGGCTGTTATTTCTTACAACTACTTCACTAACAAAATTGACAAATTGACTTACGGACTCGACGAAGTCGGATTCTCTATCGTGCAGACTTTTGCAGCTACTCATTAATTTGGCGAACCCTTTAAAATCTATTAATCATGGGTAGAGCGAAAATTAAAAAGAAAGATACGTTCATAGATATGACCGCTATGAGTGACGTAACTGTATTGCTTCTGACTTTCTTTATGTTGACATCAACATTTGTGAAGAAGGAGCCGGTGCAGGTTACCACTCCAGCCTCCGTATCGGAAATCAAGATTCCGGAGACAGATGTACTCCAGATTCTGGTTGACCAGGAAGGAAAAATATTTATGAGTCTCGACAAGCAGCAGGATATGCAGGCTGTCTTGGAGAGTATGGGTGAAGAGTATGGCATCAAGTTCACTCCGGAACAGGCAAAGAGGTTCACAGTGGCTTCTACGTTTGGAGTGCCTATCAGAAGTATGCAGAAATTCCTTGACCTCCCGGAAGATCAACGGGACAAAATTCTGAAGAATGAAGGAATTCCTTGTGATAGTACCGATAATCAGTTCAAGTCGTGGGTGCGTAATGCACGTGCCGCCAATGCTGATCTGCGAATTGCTATTAAAGCGGACGCTTCAACTCCATACTCAGTGATAAAGAACGTAATGAACTCACTTCAGGATTTGCGGGAAAATCGGTATAATCTGATTACTTCTCTCAAAGCAGAATCTGAAAATTAAAAGGGAGGAAAGACAATGAGTGCTGAAGTACAAGAGAGCAGCGGAAAAAGAGGAAAAGGCAAGCAGAAGAAAATGACTGTCCGGGTAGACTTTACCCCGATGGTGGATATGAACATGTTGCTGATTACTTTCTTTATGCTTTGTACCACGCTGAGCAAGCCTCAGACGATGGAAATAAGCATGCCGAGCAATGACAAGGATATAACTGAACAACAAAAGAGTATGGTGAAAGCCTCTCAGGCAATTACATTATTGCTGGGAGCCGATAACAAGCTCTATTACTATGAGGGAGAGCCTAACTACAAGGATTACACCTCATTGAAAGAGACTAGTTACGGGGCAAGCGGGTTACGTGCCGTACTTCTTCAGAAAAATGCTGCAGCTGTCAATCAGGTAAGAGCTTTGAAACAACAGAAGCTCGATCTGAAGATAACAGATGACGAATACAAAAAGAAGGTTTCCGAAATAAAAAGCGGAAAAAATACGCCGACCGTCATTATCAAGGCGACGGATGATGCTTCTTATATGAATCTGATTGATGCATTGGACGAGATGCAGATATGTAATATAGGTAAATATGTGATAACGGATATTGCCGAAGCTGATGAGTTCCTGATTAAGAATTATGATGCTAAGGGAGAACTGTCACAGAACTTGGCCGATAAATGATGTAACACCTAAAAAAAGAAAGTAAAATGGCAAAATTAGATTTAGCTTCTTCGGAATGGTGTCAGCTGATTTTTGAAGGCAAGAATCAAGCGTACGGCGCATATAGAATGCGTGCCAATTCACCCAGACGGCATACTATTGCAATGCTGATTGTGGTGGCGATAGCAATCGTTGGATTTACTATCCCTACGCTGCTTAAGTTGGCAACCCCGGAGCAAAAGGAAGTAATGACAGAGGTAACAACTTTGTCGAAATTGGCAGAACCGGAAATCAAACAGGAAGAGATGAAACGGGTAGAACCGGTTGCACCTCCCCCTCCTGCATTGAAGAGTTCTATTAAGTTTACTGCCCCTGTCATCAAGAAAGATGAAGAGGTGCACGAAGACGATGAGATCAAGAGTCAGGAAGAATTGACTTCTACCAAAGTGGCAATCTCCATTGCCGACGTAAAAGGTAATGACGAAGCCAACGGAGCCGATATTGCTGACCTGAAGCAAGTGGTGACACAGGCTGCAGAACCGGAAAAAGTATTTGATATGGTAGAGCAGATGCCGACCTTCCCCGGTGGACAGCAGGAACTGATGTCATACCTTGGAAAAAATATCAAGTATCCGACAATTGCACAGGAGAATGGAACACAAGGTCGCGTTATTATCCAGTTTGTGGTAGAGCGTGACGGTACTATCACCGATGTGCACGTAGCTCGTGGTGTAGACCCTTACTTGGATAAAGAAGCCGTGCGTGTGGTACAAAGTATGCCGAAATGGATTCCTGGTAAACAAAATGGTAAGGCGGTACGTGTGAAATTCACCGTTCCGGTAATGTTTAGATTACAGTAAGATGATGAAGAGACAATTTTGGCTGGTAGGAATCGTTTTGTTGGCGGTGTTGAGTGCTTGCCGTTCCAAATCGGATGGACCGACGGATACGTATTCGTCTGGGGTGATATCTATTGCGGCGGATGAAAGTTTTGAGCCTATTATACAGGAAGAGATAGATGTGTTTGAAAGTCTGTATCCTTTGGCCGGAATTGTTCCTCGCTACACGACGGAAGTCGAGGCTATTAATTTACTTCTGAAAGACAGTGTCCGGTTGGCTATTGCAACCCGGACATTGACTGAGGAAGAAATGAATTCCTTTCACAGCCGCAAGTTCTTTCCCCGCGAGATTAAGCTGACTACAGATGGTCTGGCATTAATCGTCAACCGGGACAATCCGGATTCTTTGTTGACCGTACGGGATTTCAGCCGCATCCTCACTGGTGAGGCGAAAGACTGGAAGGATATAAATCCGAACTCCCGCCTGAAGAGTATTCAGGTGGTGTTCGATAATAAAAACTCCAGCACTGTACGCTATACAATGGATTCTATCTGTGGTGGAAAACCACTGGCTACTGACAATGTCAGTGCCTTGAAGACCAATCAGCAGGTGATAAAGTATGTAGCAGAGAACCCCGGAGCAATGGGAGTCATTGGTGTGAACTGGCTGGGCAACCGCAGCGACACCACCAACCTTTCTTTCACCGAGGAAATCAGAGTAATGGCAGTGAGTGCGGAGGATGTAGCTACTCCTGCTAACAGTTATAAGCCTTATCAGGCTTACCTGTATTATGGTAACTATCCATTGGCACGACCCATTTACGCATTACTGAATGATCCTCGCAGTGCGCTGCCTTGGGGATTCGCTTCTTTTATGACATCCGACAAAGGGCAGCGGATTATATTAAAATCTGGACTTGTTCCGGCTACTCAGCCAGTGCGTATTGTCCATGTGAAAGACGAATAATAACTAAAATTAGAGACTATCATGAAAAGAGTACAAATGTTTTTAGCTGGAGCGTTTATAGCAGTTGGGTCGCTCTATGCGCAATCATCTGATGCCGAATGGCAGGCAGGAGTTGCAAAATTGAAAGAAACCATTCAGACGAATCCGGCTCAGGCCAATGAGGAAGCTGAACAGTTGATAAAAGGAAAGAATAAAAAGAATGTGGAACTTCTGGTGGCTATCGGCGAGGTATATCTGAAAGCCGGAAAACTTCCGGAAGCACAGGAGTATGCTGCTCTTGCCAAAAAAGTGAATGGCAAATCGGCTCTTGCCTCCGTACTGGAGGGAGACATCGCTTTTGAGCAGAAAAACGCCGGTCTGGCATCTCAGAAATATGAAGAAGCTATCTATTTCGATCCGAGTTGCACAGAAGCATATCTGAGATATGCGGATATTTATAAATCAGCCAATGCTGCTCTGGCCATTGAAAAACTGGAACAGCTGAAAGCCCAGGAACCGTCCAACACAGCCGTAGATAAGAAACTTGCCGAAATCTATTATTTGAAGAATGATTTTAGTAAAGCCGCCGAAGCTTATTCGCGTTTTGCGATGGGACCGACAGCGACAGAAGAGGATTTAGTGAAATATGCATTTGCCCTCTTCCTGAACCATGACTTCGAGAAGTCACTTGAAGTGGCGAATATGGGATTGAAAAAGAATGCGCGTCACGCGGCGTTCAATCGTCTGGCAATGTATAATTATACAGACCTGAAGCGCTTTGATGAAGCAATAAAAGCGGCGGATGCTTTTTTTACCGAATCGGACAAGGCTGATTATTCATATCTTGACTATATGTATTACGGGCATTTGCTCGAAGCTCTGAAGAAATATGATGAAGCTGTAGGAGAATATGAGAAAGCCATACAATTAGATCCGACAAAGACGGACTTATACAAAAATATCTCTTCTGCTTATGAACAGAAGAATGATTATAAAAAAAGCAATCAGTGCTTACCAGAAATATTATACATCCCTTGATAAGGAACACCAGACTCCGGATTTACAATTCCAGTTTGGCAGACTTTATTATGGTGCAGGTACGCAGACTGATTCGCTGACAATCAATGCTGAAGAACGCAAGCAGGCTTTGATGGCTGCTGATTCTGTTTTCCATTCCATCGCAGAAGCAGCACCGGACAGCTACCTGGGTAATTTTTGGAGGGCACGTGCCAATTCCGCACTTGACCCTGAAACGACTCTTGGACTGGCGAAGCCTTTCTATGAGGAGGTAGCCACCCTGCTGGAAAGCAAGAATGATCCTCATTATAATTCAGCTTTGATTGAGTGCTACAGTTATCTTGGATATTACTACTTGTTGGCTATTGAAAATCCGGCACTGAAAGCGGAAGCAATGGCGAATAAAGAAAAATCGAAGGAGTATTGGAGCAAAATTCTGGCTATAGACTCCACTAATGCTACTGCTAAAAGGGCATTGGATGGCATCAAATAGTGAATAATTTTAGTTGTTTGTCGTGACAGGAGGAGTGGAGAGTGATCTTAGCTCCTCCTTTTTTATTGTCACGTTTAGCTGTTTTTCAGTCTGTTACATTCCTTTGGTAAGCGTAAAGCAGTCGATGTCCGGTGCCCAGTTGTAGCTGTTGCCCATACGGATATGATTGTAACCGGCTTTCAGATCAACGGGGATTGTGACTTGATTGTGCTTGTCATCTTCTCCCAGTGAATCGATTTTGGTTACGATGCCGTTGACATCTATCTCCAGTTGTCTTCCTTTGCCGAATGAATAATGAACCGTCATTTGGTAACGTCCGCCGTCTGCGCTGTATACTTCCGGCCATTCTGCGTAATTCTCTGGTTGTCCGCCCAAGAAACCTACTTTCATTTTTCCGGAAGCTTCCTGATCGGCGGCATATATGATGCCTTTCGGATTTTTGCCGAGATCATTGAACATTGGCAGGTATGCCCATTCTGCTTCATATAATGTCGGTTCCAGACGTGTTTCGCCTTCCATGCGGAGGAACATAGCGCTGTGTGCAGGAAGCGTTTGCTCAAAGACATCAGAGAAATTTCCTAAATCACTGCGTTTTGCCAAGTCACGTACTTTTACGTTCCCGCCAAACTCCAGTGCCGAGAAAGGTACGGAGAAGCTGCAAACAGTATCCGATGGATTGTAAAGAGCAACGGCACGTACATTACCACGTTTTTGTTCGATGTCTTTTACCAGTACATAGCCTTCGTTCTCATGTTGTGCTACGTATGCCTGCAAGCCCAACGGGTCTTGGTTCAGAGCGATTAATTCTTTGTTTGTCAGCAGTTCAAGAGAAGATTCCGGCAAACTTTCCAGATTACATCCGATCAGCAGAGGCGAGCTCATGATACACCATAAGCCGAAGTGAGCTTCTTCTTCTGTCGGGGTAAGTCCTTTTCCTCCTACTTTGCTGTTGTCGCGGAAACCGATGACCATCATATCCATATCATTGTAGTGCCCGTCTTTGGCGTAGGCAGACAGGTATAGGTTTTTGCCGACCACATATCTCAATGACCCCCAATGTGCATTGATGTCACCGCTGATACGCCATGAAGTAGCTACATCCTTTGCCCATGTGCCGGGAAAAGCCCAACGGCAGATATTGACAGAGACGTCCTTGTTTACTTTGTCGATGCTGTTCCGGATGGAAGTATAGCGTTCCTGTTCATTCAGGCCCAGTACATCTCCGCCGCAATAGTCTATCTTGATAAAGTCGAATCCCCAGTCGCCGAAATAGAGTTGGGCGTCTTGTTGCTCATGTCCGTAAATACCGGCACCTACTCCTGCATGATCGTTGTCCCAGATAGAACCGCAAGTGTTGTTGCCGGCATCTGTATAAATACCAGCTTTCATTCCAAGACTATGTATATGGTCGGCAACCGGTTTCATGCCATTCGGGAAACGGTTTTTGTTGGTCTGCATCTTTCCATTGCCGTCCCGTTCGCCGAAGAAACCATCATCAATATTAATATAATGATATCCTGCGTCTTTCAGACCTTTTTTAACCATCAGGTCGGCCTGATTCTTAATAATATCTTCACTGATATCTACCCGGAAAGCGTTCCATGAGCTCCAACCCATAATAGGGGGATTGACTGCTTTTTCACTTCCGGACTGAGAAACCTGAGTTTCTGCACAACTAACACATAACAAGGAAACTACCGCTGTGGCTAAAAGATGGAATCTGTTTTTCATGATGTAATAGGTTGATGAATTAATGGGATTAAATGAAATATTGGTAACAAAGATATAAATGAATCTATTGGCGTGCAAATAAATTAAATTGAAAATAGGGAGGAATCGAACGAAAAAGAAATTGATTATTGAATTATCCGATGGATGATCAGTACTTCATACCCGCCGTCCCGATTTCGTCCCGGCTGTTTTAAAAAATAAGGATTAACTTTCTGAATCTCAGTAAGCTAACCCTTATCTTGTCGGAATGAGGCGACTCGAACGCCCGACCCCTACGTCCCGAACGTAGTGCGCTACCAACTGCGCTACATTCCGCTCTTGAATGTGATGTTGCTGAAAATTGAGCTTTGAAAATTTTTATTCGTAAAACTCTGATTAACAATACAATTATTATCACATTATAATCAAAGAAATAGATTGTATATATGTTAAATGTTTAACCTATATTGCTCTTATTTTTTTGACGGTGCAAAGATATGGAAAAGGTTCGATTTATCCAAATACTATAGGAATATTTTTTGGAGGGAACTTCATAATGTATTCTTTTATAATGATAAGAACAAAGCTATATCCCGTGTTCTTCTCTTTAGTGCTGACTTTTAAGACAAAGAGTTTATCTCCTAATGAGAAACTGAAATATTCATTATTAGGTATACCGGCAATATGCAAAATTGAATATATGCGGATATTAGTTCTAGTATATATACAATTTAAGTACCTTTCTTCCTAAGAGAAGTTTCCAATCTGTAATATAATTGTAATTAATTGAATTTCAATGAATAATGAATTAACTAGAAATATGTATAGATTACAAAGTTTTGCAAATCCCCTAGTTTTTAATAGTTTAGCTAAAAAAAAGTTTATATTTTACATTGTCATTTACAATATTTTATATAATTTTGCAACAGATTGGATACATCTCTTAGGAAGAGATATATTTGAAATGTCATTTATTTCTACTCATATATATAGGGGTGTTGAAAAGATGTATGTAACATTGATTTGATATATAACGTATGTCTAAAATATTTCTATTTCCGATATATAGGATAAATAGGATTCGAATTGTATGCGTGTATGTGTGAATTTAGTAATATATAATACTTATATATATGAAAAAAAACAAATTGAAACTGTATGCAATTATGATTTTTGTGCTTATTGTATGATGTTACTGCAACTGTTAATGCAGGAATAGAAGTTGGCCTTGCTCCGAAATGGACATTTGATCTTTCTGCCAACTATAATGGCTGGACTTTTTCACATGAGCGTAAGTGGAAACATTGGCTTCTACAACCAGAAGGGCGTTATTGGTTTTGTGATCGTTTCGCTGGTCATTTTGTTGGTGTTCATGCTTTGGGTGGGCAGTATAACATTGGTAATCTGAACAATCATATTTCATTTCTTGGAACAGATTTATCTGTGCTTTCTGATCGTCGTTATCAAGGTTGGTTTGCCGGTGGTGGTATTGCTTATGGTTATGCGTGGATATTGAACAAACGTTGGAATTTGGAAGCGGAGTTAGGTCTGGGCTGGATTTATACTCGCTACGACAGTTATCCCTGTACCCAATGCGGTACAAAAATAGCCGATGGAAAATCGCATAATTATGTTGGACCTACAAAAGCGGCAGTCAATCTTATATATACTTTTTAAATCACACAAATTACGGATATGAATAGAACAACAAAAATATTTTGTAGTAGTTTGCTATTCCTACTCTTGATGATGGAAGCAAAGGCTCAAACAATAATGGGCGGTAATGTGACAGTATCTGACCTTGCCGTGTCTCGTTCGGAAGATAAATTGTTCGTATCAATGGATATTGATGTTTCGGCATTGAGTGTAAAAAGTAACCGTGAAGTGATTCTTACGCCTAGATTGTCAGGAGAAGGTAATGAATTGAACTTACCTTCGGTGATGATAGCTGGTCGCAACCGCTATTATCATCATCTACGCAATGGCTTGTGTACGGATGATGTGATGCTTTATCAAAAAAACAAAGTATCTGTGGTCAAATATCGTACAGTCGTACCTTATGCCGATTGGATGAAACGTGCCATGCTCAGTACGGGCAATGAAACATGCGGTTGTTGCGGCGAGGCACTTGTTGATGGCAACGAGCCTCTGTTGGTACTTCAGTTGGAGCCGAAAGAATTTGTGCCTGCCTATGTATACATTCGTCCGAAAGCAGAACCGAAAATTAATGTACTGGAAGGTTCGGCTTATATTGACTTTCCTGTGAATCGAACAGAAATTCATGAGGATTATCGTCGTAATCCGACTGAATTGCAAAAGATACTTAATACTATTGATGCGGTGAAGAATGATGTGGATACACGGATTATCTCTGTCAGCATTAAAGGATATGCTTCGCCTGAAAGTCCCTATTCGAATAATGAACGTCTGGCGATGGGACGAACGAAAACACTGAAAGAGTATGTACGCAAACAGTACGATTTTGCCGATTCACTATTCATTACCGATTACGAGCCGGAAGATTGGGCAGGACTTGAACGTTATGTAGAAAACTCGTATCTCGAAAACAAAGCAGGTATTCTGGCATTAATCCGCAGTAACCTGGAACCAGATGCAAAAGAACGTAGCATCAAGACTGCCTTTCCCAAAGATTATGCATTCTTACTGAAAGAGGTTTATCCGGGGCTTCGTCATTCAGACTATGCAGTCAAATATGAAGTGCGTACCTATACTGATATCAACGAAATCAAACGTCTGATTAAGACACAGCCACAGAAGTTAAGTTTGAACGAGATGTATCTTGCTGCACAGGATATGAAACTGGGGAGTGAAGAATATAATGAAACATTCGAAGTTGCTGTACGTATGTTCCCTGATGATGAAGTGGCTAATCTGAATGCTGCAAATGCCGCAATGGGCAGGGGGGATATGAAGAATGCGGAATATTATCTGAAGAAAGCTGGAAACTCACCGCAGGCTGTTTATGGTCGGGGAACATATGCTGCCTTGAAGAAGGAGTTTGATATGGCAGAGAAAATGTTTACTGAAGCTGCACATAGGGGGCTGGCTGATGCGGAGGAGATGTTAAAGCAAATAGAAGAGATAAAACATTAACAGGATCTAAATATAAAAACATAGAAATTATTAATTCATTCAAAGTTGCAGATTATGAAAAGAATTAGCAAGTATTTTTTATGCCTTTTTGCCGTAGTTCTCACAGCAGGTTGTGCTGAGGATAAACTAGGTGAAACAGAATTTGACCCTACTGTTTATGAGGGAGATAAGGCATACATGACAGTACAGGTAACTATGCCGTCTGTACCCGGTTCGCGTAGTAATACGGTTGAAGGTGGTGGCAGCAATGTTGGTGTCGAAATCGGTAAAGATTATGAGAACAATGTGAAAAGAATGTACGTGGTACTTGCCCGCAGCACGGATAATGCATTCATTGCTTTTGGTGACATGTCGGACAAGATGAAACAATCCGCAAATAAACAGGCTTATATCGGAACTTCCGAAATAACTAAAACACAGTTGTCTCAGTTCTATAATGATACAGAAACACCAACTGATAAAAAGGAAGTGAATGTATTTATATTTTGTAACCCGACAGATGAATTGGTAGAACTTATCAGTAAAACTGAATATAAGAATACGACATGGTATAATGCAATTTGCAAGGGTGACGATAAGGAATTAGGAAAGATATGGAGCAAGAATGAAGGTGGCAGCTTCCTGATGTCCAACTATTCCATAGCCAAACGCTTGCTTCCTAATACGATGAATGACTGGTTGTTATATAATGAAGCTACTCCGTTTAATCTTTCCGGAATAAACAATGCGGGAAGTTTGTCACAAGTAGACAACAGTGTAGGTGGTGCAGTGAAAGTAGAACGCGCAATGGCACGTTTCGATTTTAGAGATGGTAGTCGTAGTTTGCCTGAAAATATACGTCCTCAGGAAGGCAATACCTATCCGGTTGTACAAGATATTGCACCGGACGGAACACCTGGTGCTTACATTGTAAACGTTCAATTAGGTAAAATGGCTTTGGTGAATATGAATAATAGTTTTTATTATTTGCGTCGGGTATCTGATAATGGACTTCCGGCACAAGCTAGTCTTTGCAGCCCGGAAAAGCCCTGGTTTACCGTTGCGGGAGGTGGGGAAACTCATCTTGTTGGTAATTATGTCGTGGATGTGTGGGCAACCGAGAAGAATCAAGGCATTGAGACAGCAAGATTAAGTGAGTATTTTAATTACCCTCTCTTTCAAGCTGACGGCTCAATAGACAATACAAAGCAAGATCAATGGAACACACATTTATTATCTAACATTCTTGGTGGTGAAGCAGATACAGATAATAGCTGGAATACTGGTAACAAATATGGTGATTATCGTATATGGCGATATGTAACGGAGAATACAATTCCGGGACCGGTTGACAGACAGGTAAACGGTATAACAACCGGTATTGTTTTCAAAGGAAAAATGATAGCTACTGAAGATGCTGCTAATAGCTCTGACGAAGATCTCAAGCGCTTGGCAGAAGTTATTAATTACACTGCTTCTGATTTGAAGCGTGATTCTTATAAAGATCCGATTATTTATATGTTTGGCGGCAATTTGTATGTAAGTTGGCCAAATGTGCGAAAAGCAGTGAAAGCTGTTGCATACAACAAAGAGACCAAAACATGGAGTCGTTCTCATCCGCTTTATGTGGCTGTATATGGTACCGGTGGTACAGGTGAGGAAGGGGATGCTAGCCCTCAAGATGAAAGTAGTGCTAATTCTAAATGGAACACTTGGGACAGAAACAACAAAACACTTGAAGGTTCTTATCTCAGTGATTTCAGACAAGCAGCTACTGATGCCGGCATAACCATCTATCAGTCAAGCGAGGACAAAGACGGTGGTTGGGGCTATTATTGCTACTATTATTATTGGAATCGCCACAATGACAATGGTGTGGAAGGTGAAATGGCTCCGATGGAGTTTGCTGTAGTTCGCAACAATGTTTATAAACTTGCTGTAACTAACATTTCCCGTCTTGGGCATCCACGTATTTCAGATAATGACCCTGATAACCCAGGCCCTGATACTCCGGATGAGCGAGGTGATATTTATCTGACAGTTTCGGTAGATGTATTGCCTTGGGTGGTTCGTGTCAATAATATCGATTTTTAAGAAACCAAAGATGCATAATAAAAACGAAATATAATTTCAGGGTTTATCAGTACGGTGCTTGGCATCGTACTGATAAATTTTGCCTTTTCATCGTGTGAACGTATTTATGAAGATCTTGCTCCATGTCCGCATGGCGTGTCACTACGCTTCATTTACGACTACAATATGGAATATGCCAATGCATTTGCTAAGAAGGTGGATTGTCTGACATTGCTGGTTTATGATGAAAATGGCAATTATGTGGATACTCGCATAGTGACGGGTACGGAGTTGCAGGACGAGAATTATCGCATGAAGTTGGACCTCAAACAAGGAAATTATCATTTCGTAGCTTATGGTGGTCTGGCTTGTAATAAGAGCTCTTTCCTTATGAAGTATACACCCGGAGAAGGAACTGGATATACCGATTTGCAAGTGGAACTGGATTCGGAATGCTTGACAAATCCCAGACGAAAGAACTTGCATGGTTTGTATTGGGGTGAACTTACTCTCGCAACTGCCGACCTTTACAGTGAAGGCACCGTTGAGATGATGAAGAACACCAATAATATTCGTGTTGTGTTGCAACAAATGAATGGTGAGCCGGTAGATGATAAGAAATTTGAATTTGAAATTACCGATGATAATATACTGTTCAGTTACGATAATAATTTGCTTGAGAATGGTATGGTGACATACACTCCATGGGCGCAAGGGCAAGCTTCGGCAGGATTCACTGATGAGGGAAGAGAAGTGGTGGTAGCTTATGCCGAACTATCTACTTCACGGTTGATGGTGCGTGACTGGTACTCACCTAAGCTGACGGTGCGTCGCAAAGCAGATGGTGTGGAAATTATCAATATTCCACTTATTAACTATTTGCTTATGCTTAAGAGTGATCTGTATGCAAGCATGGATTCGCAGGAGTTTCTCGATCGTGAAAGTGAATGGTCAATGATATTCTTCTTAAGCCCGAATCTTGAATGGATTAAAACTTATATTAAGATAAACGATTGGACTGTCAGAATCAACGATATAGGACAATGAAGAAAATCGCATATATCATTATACCATGGGCTATTTCTCTCCTTTTTCGGGGGTGTGCTCATGATGCAGATAGTGAAATGTTTGACAGGGGAGTGCCGTTAGTGAATCTTAATATCAGCGTTGCCCTGTCTGACATATCGCAATCGGGTACACGGGCCAGTGATATCTATCCAGAGTCTCCGGTAAATGATAATGAGAAGATGAAAACGTTGCGTATTATTGTAGTACGTAACAATGATAATATAGTGGAACATAACCGGATTTACAATTTGGAGGTTGCATCTACTGATTGTTATAGCGAGCCGATGAAGGTTATCGGAAACGAAAAGAAACAAATTTATTTGTTTGCAAATGAAGCTACGGAAATAAAGACAACGGGATTTTTTCCGAAACGTAAATTGGTAGAGTGCGATTTTGAGAAAATTCAGCCCGGAAGCTTATTCTTTACGGATTATATATCCAACCTAACCATTCGGCTAGGCAGTAATACGGAACGAATCGACGGGCCGTTGCCGATGAGTGGACTTTATATGGTAGATGTGCCTGCCGAGGATTGTGAACGTGAGCTTTCCATAACGAGAGCAGCTGTTAAATTTACTTTCAATATGACGAATGAAAGCAGCCGGTCCATAGAGATCACGAAACTGACTATTGATAAAATGGCGGAAAGGGAGTATTACTTGCCGCATAATGCTACATATATAGAGAGAGAAACGACGGAGGGAACAAAGTTCTGGGACATAAATAGTTTTGATGTTCCTACTTTGAAAGGGTATTATACATATGATGCGTCATCGTTGTTTAAAGGGCAACTGCTCCCGGGAGATGAAAATACGAAAACCAATGAGCAACCGATTTACCTGTTGGAGGGAAAGCATAGTGATGACAACAATAAGGAAAACCCTTATCTGCTGACTTTGGGTGTCAACGGAACAGAATTGAAAAGTTACTTGCCAAATCTTCCACAGTTACCGCGAAATACACATGTGGTGGTAAATATCACAATTAATGAACATGCAATGGATTGCATAGTAGATGTGCGTCCTTATACCGGAATCACACTAGAACCCGATTTCGGATTATAAAAAATGAAAGGAAAGATTTCCTTAAAAAACTTTATACAGGAAAATATGAAACGCAACATTATTTATAGTCTTACAGGTATGCTGATATTTGTCTTGACTGCCTGTACAGATGATTGGCTGAACAACGAAGGCGAAAGAATGCCGGAAGGAGAAGTCAGTGTGAGTGCTACTGTAGAGTTTCTTCCTCTTCGGCCGGCTCTGGATGTAAACACTCGTACGGCAGGAGATGTAATCAAAGACATCAATGATCTTTGTGTGTTGCTGTATGATGAGGAAGGAAATCTGGTGAAATCGTACTATCTTCTTCCGAAAGGTGCTGCTTCAACGGAAACTACAGATAAATTCGATGTTGATGATATTGACCGTACAGACGCAGATGCGGAAGGAGACAAAACGGCGGAAACCAAAACCAAGCGGGCTACCTTCAAGTTAGCTCAAGTTCCTTACGGCTATTATTACATGTATGCAGTAGCAAATATGGGTAACTTGGCTGAATCGGAAAAAGATAATATACAAACAGTCGATAAACTGAAATCGATTAATCTGACATGGGAAGCAGAAAACTGGTTCTCGACAGAAGAAACTACTGATGGAAAAGTGACAAAAGCTACTAAAAACCATCAGATGTTTGGCTACTTCACTACAAAAGAGAATACACCTGCGGGTGCTAACCGCAATACGGAAGCTTCACGGATAGCTATAAACAAGAAAGATATGGAATTGCATGCATGGATTCGCCGTGCAGCTTCCAAAGTAACCATTGCTTATGATGCCAGTGGATTGAAAGAAGGAGTTTTTATTTACTTGAAATCGGTTCAGATAAAAGATATTCCTGTTAATTGCTACTTGGGAAAAACAAACACACCAAGTGAAAATGAACAATCGTCCTTAATAAAAGACGGAGAAATTATAAAGTATTATACAGGAACTACCCCACCTGCATTTGACGAATCTTATCCGGTGCGTTTAGCTACGGGAAGAGCTTATTATCCGTGTGAAGAAAATGGAACTTTTAAATATGGACACGAAGAGGCAGCTGATGCTTTGTTTTTCTTTGAGAATATGCAGGGAGACCAGCCATATGATAAGCGCCAGGATGCAGATGAAGATGGAGAACTGGATCATCCCGGATTACCTCCTCATCTGCAACAGCCGGACAAAGATTATTCAAAATATAGGCCAAAAGATAACGTGCCTTATGGTACATATATTGAAGTAGACGCTTATTATCGTTCTATTAATGAAGAAAAAGTAGGTAGTGGTGATATTAAATACCGTTTTATGCTTGGCAAAAACATTACAACAAACTATGATGCCGAACGTAATCATCACTATAAACTTACATTGAAATTTAAAAATTTTGCAAATGATGCAGACTGGCATATCGAATATGCTGAACCGGAACCAGGTATTGAGGTGCCCAATCCCTATTATATTTCCTATTTATATAACAGAACGATGGATTTGCCTATAAAAATAAATCCAGGTTATGCGAAAGTGGAAAGTGTGAAAGCGGAAATAATCAACAATGGTTGGGCGCCTATTGGTGCAGATGCTAATAATTTTGATTATTATCATTTTGATTTGGAAGGCAAGAATGTATGGAATGGATTTCTTTCTTTGCGCCGTACTACTGCAACCATACTTACAACAACAGAAAAAGATGCTAGTGAAGGCTCGGGTATTGTTTATGCAGAAAGCAACCAAGAATACTATAACCGAACTCAACGAGGAAATCGCGAATATGCCGTAGATCCAGGCATTCACGAAGATACTGAATATGGTAATTATTCTGTGCGTAAAGAAGAGGGGGCGAATATACTTCATATGAGTATACCTTTATATACACGTGCGAAACAGATGATCGCAAAAACTAGTTATACCGGGAATAATCCATATGTAGCCTACCGGCGTCAGGCAAAAATAAAAATAACCGCTACTTTATCGCAGGGTGAGCCATTAACAGAAATAGTTGATATATTTCAGGTACGTCGCGTAGTCAATCCCAAAGGAATATATCGACGGCATAATAATGACAAGCCTTTCCATGTCGTTTTAAAACGTTTGGCACGGGAGAATGCTACAAATTTCGAAGAATTTACTTCCGAGGGGGCTTGGGAAGCTGTTGTTGCAGCGACAACACACGAAGGATTTGTGAAGTTAGAAAAAAGTAGTAGTAACAAGTATACGAGTATAGATGAACATGGTACACTTAAGGGGCTTTCCGGTTCAGTAATTGATTTCAAAATTACTTTCAATGGTACATGTACAGAAAATGAATCCCGCCATGCCGTTATTCGTGTCAGCTATCACAACAATACTTGCAATCACCTTATATTTGTCCGCCAGGGCTATGCTCCTGTAGCTTTGCTTGATGAAGGACGGGCTTGGTATACGTTTAATATGAAAACTGCTACGGAGGAAACAGATTCGCCAGTAGAAGAAGGGTCATTGTTTAAGTGGGGAAATCTGAATGAGCCAATTGATGCGTCAAGTAATAAGCATGAGAAAGAATATTGGATAGAAGTACAGCCGAAAGACTTTAAAGATGATAAAGCCAAGCCACTAAAGATTGCTGGAAAAGAGACTACTAAATTGTGGGATGAAATCACATCTCAGCCTTTTAATACCCCTTTTGAAAAGCCTAGAATCAATGGAAAAGAAGTGGAAATTGCCAATTACGATGATTATAATGTATTGTATAAAAGCAAGGATATAGAAATGGGCTATGGTGTACTCTATGGTGATGATGCTGAGGAAACACTTTCCGATATCAATGAAATATACGGATATCGTTATGGCAGTTCCGGCACATATGGTATGCGTGGTTGTTTTATATATAATAAAACGAATGGACGGAATCTATTCTTTCCGATAGGAGCGTCAGGCTATGGACATAGAAAACAAGGATATGGTGATATGAAAAATTGGCAGGGCGTAGTTACTGGTCAGGGCTATATACATGGTGAGACAAAGAATACAGTTGTACTCCGTTATTCTGCTGGACGTAGTGATAAATTCAATATGACGGCAGGTGATGAGAAACCTTTGTTTTATGATTTGTATATGCGTCCGGGGGCTATCTATTGGTTACAGCGGGTGTATCCACCAGGACGCGATGGAGAAAGTGATATTATGGCGTGGGATATTAATTATTTCTCTTTTGATTTTAATCTGATTTCTAAAAGTAATGTTTACGCAACTCTTACTGGTGAAAATAAAATAGAAACACCTAAAAGTGATGCATGCTTTATCCGTTGTGTAGAGCCATGATAATCTTATTTATTAATAATGTAGCATTGGAAAACTAAACAGGGCTGACTTTTGGGTCAGCCCTGCCAATACTTTTTTTGTATACTATAATGATTTAAGTATAATACTGTTTGCTTTATCCACTATGGAGGCGTCTAACGAGGCTAGATAAATACGTGTTGTGTTTTCGGAGTCATGTCCCATAGCTTCGCTAATAACCGAGATAGAGATATTCTTACTCTTGGCAATGTTTGCCCATGCATGGCGGGCGACATATGTTGTTAGTGTGACGGGGATCTCTAACATTTGTCCTATTACCTTCAGTTTTCTATTAATCAAATGTGAGGCATTTTTATATTCTCTTCTTGGGTCTTTACCGTTATTTTTGATGATAGGTAGTAGATAAGGACTTTCTATAGTGTTATATTTATCGACAATTTTTTGCATGGGCTTTTCCCACTTAATGAACAATTGTTGGTCGGTTTTATGTCTGCGATAGGACAGAACTCCATTTTGCAGATCTTTCTTTTTCAGATATGCCATGTCAATGAATGACATTCCGCGGGTGTAGAACGAGAACATGAAGATGTCTCTTGCATAATCCATCAAAGGGTTTGTGCTCAGATCTAAATTTTGTATTTGGCGAATTGTTTTTAGAGATACAGCTCGTTTTACTGTTTTGTCAATACCGGTATATACATACTTGAACGGATATTGTTGTTGTGTTAACTCTTTTTCTACAGCACGATTGTATATTGCTCGGAGATTCCGCATATAATATGAACAACTGTTTGGACAGACACCGCAGTTTTTAAGGTATATTTCATATTTTATCATCAGATTGGAATTTACATCTTCAAGTAGAACGTCACCATTATTGTCCATAAAACACTTGAAACTGTTGTATGCTGAGGCATAAGACTCGGCAGTGCGTTCTTTGCCGATTTGTTTTAGTTGTACAATAAGATCTTGTGCGAATGATAGAAAACTGTATTTATTGATGGGGGGAATACGGAATAGCTCTATTATTTTTCCGGAGGTAAAAGGATTGCCCGAATGTTCAAGCTTTGAAATGATATTTTTCAGTCTATGCATGTCTTCTGCTATTTGGCTTGTTAGTTGAGCGAGAAAACGTCGTCTTATGTCATTATTGTCCGGAAGAATGATGCAAGCCAAATGCTTATCCCATTCTGAAGGAAAAATTTTATAGCCGGTATTGATTTGCCTGGTTACTCTGGCATGAATGATTTGATAGAATAATACGCCTTCTTTTGTTTTTACGGAAGAGGTACGGAATTTGATTTTTATTGTTGCCATATCTACATGATTTGTTATATAAAACTATAAATAAATGAATATAACAAATGAGCATTTATCTGTCTCTTTATAAAATTAGTCCTTTGTCATACAGAAAAAATGCCTAATGGAAACATTTTTATTTATCATTCATTTAGGATATTAGAAAACATATTTGCTATAGAAAAAGTTTGTTCATTAAATGAATTTAAAAGTGGGCGAAAAGCTGTTGCTTAACATGAGATGATGATTGAATAAATGCTGTACCAAAATCAATTGCAGAATGGTACCATATTTATGTTGATTCTCATTCCTATTGATTTTACCTGTTCCAGAAAAAGAAAAATCCCTGAATTTTGAAAAAAATCAGGGATTAATATTGTTTTGCTTTTTAAAAGTGGTGCCACCAGGAATCGAACCGGGGACACAAGGATTTTCAGTCCTTTGCTCTACCAACTGAGCTATGGCACCTTTCTCGTTTGCGGGTGCAAAGATAAGTATATTTTTTAATACTGCAATAACTTAGAGAGAATTTTTCGTCTAGTTAGGGAGAAAGAAAAAAACTTTTCTTTTTAGGTAGAATAAATATGCAAATGTAGCATCATTTATTCGGTATATTTTATACTTTTACGAGTCAAAACGATCAGGGCACTACAAACAATAGAATATATTATTATGGCATTACAGTTTGTTACAGTTGTTTTATTAGCTGCATTCATTTATCTACTGATTAAGTATCAGTCGGTTAAGAAGAAAATGATATCGGAAACATCTGTAATGTTGCATGAATCCAAAGAGTTAACTTTCATCCTACAGAATATAAACGTTTACTATCTGTTGATTGACAGAGACTTTATCGTTCACAATACCAATTATTATACACTGAATCATTTGACTCCTGTGCAGGGAGAAATAAAAAGAGTCGGAGATTTATTGCATTGCAGAAATGCGATAGCAGCTGGAGAATGTGGGAAACATGAACAGTGTAAATTGTGCTGCATACGTACATCCATAAGCAAGGCTTTTTATGAGAAGAGAAGCTTTAAGAAACTGGATGCCTCTATGCAACTTTTAAGTGAGGATGAAAAGACGGTTATTCCCTGTGATGTTTCTGTTTCGGGCGCTTATCTGAAAATAAACGGTGAAGAACGTATGGTGCTGACAGTTTATGATGTGACGGAACTTCGAAATATGCAGCGCCTGCTGGAGGTAGAAAGAGAAAATGCGATTTCTGCCGACAAACTTAAGTCTGCCTTTATTGCCAATATGAGTCACGAAGTCCGTACTCCATTGAATGCCATTGTCGGATTCTCGGGGCTGATGGCTACTGCTACCAGCGAGGAGGAAAAGAAGATGTATACCGATATTATCTCTGAAAATAATGAGCGGTTATTGCGACTGGTAAATGATATCTTCGATCTTTCGCAAATAGATGCAGGCGTGTTGAACTTTGTATATTCGGAGTTTGATGCTAATGATCTGCTGAGGGAGCTGGAAGGACTTTTCGGAATGAGGCTGAATGAGAATCCTTTGGTGGCACTGGTCTGTGAAGCACATCTGGAACCGATTATGATGCATTCGGAGAAACAGCGTATAATTCAGGTATTGACGAACTTGCTTCACAATGCGATGAAATTTACTAAAACAGGTGAAATCCGTTTCGGATGCCGTATGGAAGGTACGGATGAAGTCTATTTTTATGTATCGGATACCGGTATTGGTATTCCGAAGGAGGAGCAGGAGAAGATATTCTCCCGTTTTACGAAGCTTGATCGGGAAATGCAGGGAACGGGGCTTGGACTGACGCTTTCCCAAACGATTGTTCATAATTTGGGGGGGAAGATTCGGTGTAGAATCGGAAGTCGGTAAGGGTAGTACTTTTTGGTTCATCTTGCCTTTGGTTACGAAGAAAGAAATAACAAATGATAAGATATGAATAATCCCACCTTGAACATTCCCTGATTCAAGGTGGGATTATTTATGTAAACAATATGTTTAGCTTTTAAGATTTAGGTGCACCCGCATCTTTAATTCCGGAATCTGGCGATCCGTTGTTTGCTGCGGTATTTCCACCGGAAGGAGCCGGATTGCTTGTCGGAGTAGAACCGGAGGTTGTAGAGCCTGCGCTTGCCGGACCGGAAGTTGGGGTACTTGCTGGTCTGGCAGTAGCGGAACTGACCGGACTTGCAGACGATGTCGAAGCAGAAGCCGGACGAGCGGCATTTGCACTGTTGGCAGTAACACCGGCAGTCACAGCCTGAGGCTGAACTTCCCAATGGAATGGCTCGAAATTAGAGTTCGGATCTACCCAAGACGGTTTCTTGGATGCGTAGATGATAAACGGAGCAACGACTACGATCAATGCACCGATGATCAATACGGAGAACCAAACGGTATTGCTACCGGTAGAAATCTGGCTGGGCGGGATGAAGCTCAGAATGAATGCGAGCAATGAACCACAGAAGCCAAGACCACCAATGAACCACATCAAACCGTTACCGGACTTACCGATACGGAACGGGCGGTTCAATTTCTTCATCTTATAACGCAGTGCGATAGCTCCGGAGAACATTAACAAATACATAATCAGATAAAGAATCACTGTCAGCTGTGACAGAATCTGATAGAAACTCTGTACGGAAGGCATAACGACGAACAACAAACTCAGCACAGTCACAGCGATACCCTGCACGAACAAGATATTCTTCTGTACACCCAGTTTGTTTGTTTTCTGGAAGAACGGAGGCATATAACCTGCTTTACCTACGGCAAAGATACCTTTTGACGGACCTGCAACCCATGTCAGTACACCTGCCAACACTCCGAATGCAAGAGCGATAGCGATGATCGGTGACAACCAGGAAGCGTGAATGTATCTGAAGTAGTTATCGAAACCGACGAGCAAACTCTGAGTTAAGTTAATATCCTTGGCAGGGATAATAACGCCCAGTGCGAAGGTTCCCAATACGAAGATAAGAACAGTGATCAGCGCACCGATAAATACTGCTTTCGGATAGTTCTTGGAAGGGTTTTCTACGTCTTTTACGTGGATACCGCCCATTTCCATACCGGCATAAAACAGGAAGATACTGGCAGCAAGGACGACGTTATCGAAGTTGGTAAAGTCAGGGAAGAAGCTGCTGTGGAAATCCATATTGGATTGTCCTCCGGTTGCCAGATAGATAATACCTAATATAATCAGCAAAGCGGCTGGAATAATCGTACCTACCATACCACCGATTTTGGCTACCTTACCAACCCAGCTCATACCTTTCAGAGAAATGAATGTAGCCAGCCAGTAGATGATAAGAACTACGACGAGGGTGTAATACTTGTTGTTTGCCAGCGACATATCATGTACGTCGTTCATTCCGATGAAGGCGATGGATACGGCACCGAATGTCAATACGGTAGGATACCAGATCGTACTTTCGATCCATTGTACCCAGATGGCGAGGAATCCTAGTTTTTTTGCCGTAGGCTTCGCCTACCCATCGGAACACACCACCTTGCTTATCCTGAAACATAGCTGCCAGTTCGGCTGCTACGAGCGATGTCGGGATAAGGAAGACAATCGCCGCGAAAAGATAGTAGAAGGCCGAACTCATTCCGTATACGGCCTCGGCTGGTAGCCCACGCAATGATACTACTGCCGTAACGTTCATGATAGCCAGGGTAAACACGCCCAGCTTCACTGCATTTTTAATATTTGCCATAAGTTAAGGTTTTAAGTGAAAAATATTTTAAAGTCAGTGTTATAACAACATTTTGCGTGAGATGTTTCCGCAATCTCTTTCAAAGTTCGTTAATTAACATCGCCGGATGGCTCAATTGTAAACCTCCGGATGCCTGTTCCGAAACAATCGCTTTCTTAGATTGTTTCTAAGCATTATAAGTTACATAAGAATCATTTTATTATAAATTAAGTAGTTATGAAATCAGCGCTTTCCGATTTTATTCTGGGGAAAAAGGGAATTTATGGCATTCTCCACATTATTATATTGTTAATGTCCCTTTTTCTGGTTATTAGTATTTCGATTGATACGTTTAAAGGGATTCCTTTTTATACACAGTCCTCGTACATGAAAATCCAGTTGTGGATCTGCATCTGGTTCCTGTTCGATTTTGTACTGGAGTTTTTTCTGGCAAAGCATAAGTGGCGTTATATACGGACGCACTTTATCTTTTTGCTGGTGGCGATCCCTTATCAGAACATCATTGCGTATTACGGGTGGACCTTTTCTCCCGAAGTCACTTACCTACTCCGGTTTATTCCTTTGCTGAGAGGGGGGGTACGCATTGGCCATCGTAGTGGGCTGGCTCACCTACAACCGGGCTTCCAGCCTGTTCGTCTCCTATCTGACAATGTTGTTGGCAACGGTCTATTTCGCCAGCCTTGCCTTCTTTGTCCTTGAACATAAAGTGAATCCGTTGGTCACAGATTATGGAGACGCTTTGTGGTGGGCATTTATGGATGTGACTACCGTTGGGTCGAATATAATCGCGATGACGACCACCGGAAGGGTACTTTCCGTGCTGTTGGCAGCTTTGGGAATGATGATGTTCCCGATCTTTACAGTCTATATTACGAATCTGATTCAGCAGTCTAATCAAAAGAAAAAGCAGTATTATGCGGAAGAGGAAGAAAAGACGGCGCCTGCACAGGGGACATAATCCTTTTTTATAAGGTCAGACTCATATCAGTATCGATTTGTATTGGAATGATACACAGTGCGATATGAGTCTCTATATTCTCAACGTGTTCTCATACCTTTGAGAAAAAATTCTCACCACAATGAGAAAAAATACTCATGCCTTTGAGAAATTTTTCTCATTGCAATGAGAATATCAGTGTTCAAGTACATTGTTTTTTTGAATAGAGTACTTAAGGAAAATAGAAGTAAGATATTGATAGTAGAAAAGGTTACTACCCCCTTGAAGGATAGCAACCTTTTGTTTTTCTCATAGAGCGATAAACTAGTCGACTACGATCAAGTGATTGTCACTGAATACATTCAGTCCCAGTTTATTCATGACATATTGGATAGCCAATTGTGCTTTTACCGAATTGCCTGCACCATCCAAAGGAGGAGCGAATGCGGCAATACCGAACTGTCCGGGCAATACGCCCATTACACCACCGCCTACACCGGTTTTAGCCGGAATGCCGGAGGTATACATCCAGTCTCCTGTATGCTCGTAGAAACCTACGGCAGCGATCATTGCAGTGATCTTGGGAGCGAGGCTGGCATCGAATACTTCTTTCTTTGTCACCGGATTCACACCACCGTTGGCGATTGTCCCGGCTGCCACAGAAAGCTGCAAGGCCGTTACTCCCAATGAGCATTGGCGGGTATACAGGTCCAGCGCCATATCCGGATCATCATAGATACGGTTGTAGTTCTTCAGCAACCACGCAATGGAACGGTTGTTAAAGTTCGTATCCGATTCGGATTTGTACAATTCATCAATCAGTTGGGGAGCGCTGCCGCATAAATCGGTCACGTTCTCTACGATGGCATCCCACTTCTTGGCAGAGTCACCGATAGGTTTTACCATACTGCAGGCGGAGATGGCACCGGCGTTTACCAATGGAGTAGACGGGTGGTCATTTTCCAGCAGGATAGCGATGATTGAATTGAAAGGCAGGCCCGTTGCGTCAGCTCCGATCTTGTCTAATATTTCTTTGGCACCATATTGGCGCAGTGCAAGGATGGCCGTATGTACTTTGGATACGGATTCGATGCCGAAGCGGTAGTCAGTATCTCCCACATGGATGGTCTGCCCGTTGAGCAGGCAGACACTGATTCCAAAGAGATCTTTGTTGACATTGGCCAGATAAGGGATATAGTCGGCATTCTTACCGCCTGTATTCGTTTTCACCTGATCGTATGCCTCCTGTACCACTTCTTTCAATTGAGCGAGTGTTACTTTTTTGTCCATAGATCAATTTATTTTTTTTACGGTTTTATGACGACGACCACCGTGATTGAACATCTTGGCTTCTACCGGAAGATTTTTTTCCTGAGCCATGCGGGTAGGAGTCGGGAAATCAAGTTTTTCCAGTTCGGCAATTGCATTCTTGATATCACCCAGCAACATATCTGCCATATCGCGGCTGAATCCCTGGCGAACAACTACACGCATTACTACATAATCTTCCAATTTGGAAGGCAATGTATAAGCCGGAACCATCCAGCCGTGCTGAGACAGTTTATCCTGCAAATCGTACAATGTCCACTTGGCTGTTTTTGCATATTCCGGTTTCAGATACCAGATGAACAATGGGTTCACTACATTTTCGGAGTAGTTGACGAACGGAGCCATCTTGGCGATTTCACCGTGGATGTATTTGGCAATCTGCAAAGAATTATATTGTACTTCCTTGTAACCTTGGAATCCCAAACGGATGAATTGATAATATTGTCCCAGAATCTGAGCGGCAGGACGAGAGAAGTTCAAGCCGACCTGAGTAATGTTGGCACCCAGATAGTTGACGCTGAATGACATTTCTTCGGGCAGATATTCTTTGCCTTTCCAGCAAACCCAGCCAAGTCCCGGATATACCAGACCGAACTTATGACCGGATACACTGATAGAAAGTACCCATTTCAGACGGAAATCCCACTTCGTATCCGGATAGAGGAACGGAAGAATGAAACCACCACTGGCGGCGTCTACGTGGATAGGAATGTCATAACCTGTTTTGGCGTTGTAAGCATCGAGAGCTTTGTCCAGTGCTTCAACGTCATCGTTCAGTCCTGTCCATGTAACACCTTGGATAGGTACAACACAGATAGTGTTTTCATCACACATCTTCAGCGCTTCTTCGGGGTCGAGAGTGGTCTTTTCAAGAGTCAAAGGCACTTCACGCATTTCGATCTGCCACAGTTGCGCGAACTTTTCCCATACAACCTGGAAACCTGTTGAAATAACGAAGTTTGGTTTGTCAAATGGTTTGCCCTGTGCTTGTCTTTTCTTACGCCAGCGCAACCATGCAGCTACACCGCCCAGCATACAAGCTTCGGAAGAACCGATTGCCAACGCACCGGTTTTCCATGTATCTTTTTCCGGAGAGTTCCACAAGTTGGCGACGATGTTGATACATTTGCCATTCATTACGGCGATACGAGGATATTCGGTTTCATCAATATAGTTGATGTTGATTGCCTCATTCATCAGCTTGGTAGCGTAATCGTCCATATAGGTGGTTACGAAAGTAGCTAAGTTCAAGCGTGGCTGAGTTTGGGCAAATGTTTCATCTTTAACCATCTGGTAAGCGACTTCAGGGGTGGTTGGTCCATCAGGAATTCTTTCTACCGGAGAGGGTTGTAACATTCTGTCTGAACCGAATACGTCGGTTTTTGCATCACCTTTTCTGAAATTTAAATCTTCCATACTAATTTGTTTTTTTAAAGGTTTAGGGCGATGGGGATTTTCCCCGTCGAATTTCCCTCAACAACAGCAGATGGTTTTGAAAGTTTTCGGCTTTTACATTATTTGGCGTTTATTAAGGGGCGGCTTTGGGGCAGGCGTAAGGCGGTGGGAACGGAAATAAAAAAGGCAAGAAGGGGTTGTTTCCCTCTTGCCTTTGGCTATTTGCTGACAACTGGCAGCTTATAGTTATCTGATACCTATTGAATTGTGTTGTTAAGGTTTAGCGGAAGTCCTTCAGTTCTTCCTGCAGTTTTTGGCGGGTGAAGAATATGCGGCTCTTTATCGTACCTAACGGCAGGTTCAGCTTTTCCGCGATTTCGCGGTACTTGAAGCCGGAAACGTGCATGGCAAACGGCACTCTGTATTCTTTGGGTAATGAATTGACTACACGGTGCATCTCTTTCAGGTCATAGGCTTTTTCGGTACTTTCAAACCCTGTGTCCTGCGGTAAATTCAGGTGGTAAAGGTTGTCCGTCCGGTCAATGAATGTCTGGTCACGAACTACTTTGCGGTAGTTGTTGATAAAGATATTGCGCATGATGGTATACATCCATCCTTTAAAATTTGTGTCAGGCATATATTTATCTTCATTGTCTAATGCTTTTAATGATGTTTCCTGCAACAAATCGTTTGCTTCTTCGCGGTCGGTTGTCAGCTTATAAGCGAAACGGAGTAATTCGTCCTGTACTCCTACTAAATCTTTTCTGAAGCTTACACTTTTCATATACGTTGCTTTTTAAATTGTGAATATTCGTTGTTAAATTTCGATGATGCAAGTTTACGGGATTTTTTTAAGTACGGCAGGGGTGAAACTGACGGAATTTAACCTAAAAACTGTCTACGGATAGTTTTTAGGTCATAATCTGATAGTTTTTGGGTGTTTTTCACCCGTTTTTTGAATATTCCCTGTTGTCTCATTTGAACTTTATAAGGTAATCATTGTTTTCATCAGACCTAAACTTTTAACGAACCGGTATATGAAAATACAAACTGGGAGGGGAACAATACCTCTTATCACTTTAATAGCTATCTGGTCTATCTCGGCATTGACCTCTTTGCCGGGGCTGGCTGTTTCGCCTATATTGGGCGACCTTACCAAAATTTTTCCGAAAGCGACCGACCTGGATATTCAGATGTTGACTTCGCTGCCATCGTTGCTGATTATCCCTTTTATCCTTTTGGGCGGTAAACTCACCGAAAAGGTCGATTTTGTCCGTATCCTGAAAATCGGACTCTGGCTCTTTGCAGCAAGCGGTATCTTGTATCTGATCTCCAACAAAATGTGGCAGTTGATCGTTGTGAGTGCCCTGCTGGGCATCGGCTCCGGACTGATTATTCCTCTGTCCACGGGGTTAATCTCAAAATACTTTGTGGGTACTTATCGGGTGAAACAATTCGGATTGAGTTCTGCCATTACCAATTTTACATTGGTGATAGCTACTGCCGTGACCGGATATCTGGCGGAAGTCAGCTGGCATTTGCCGTTTTTGGTCTATCTGCTCCCGTTGATTTCTATTCTGTTGGTTGGTCACTTAAAAGAAAGTCGGTCTGACGCTGCCGTCAAACCTTCTTCTCAAAGTACCGCGCCATCCGGACAAACGGCTGCCGTAGATACCGGAGGAAGTAAATATGGAATCCATATCAAGCATCTGCTTCAGATCATGCTTTTCTACGGAGTGACGACTTTTATTGTGCTGGCAGTCATATTCAACCTTTCTTTCCTGATGGAGAAACACCATTTCTCCAGTGGCAATTCGGGACTGATGATCTCGCTTTTCTTTTTAGCGATTATGGCTCCGGGTTTCTGTCTGGACAAGATAGTGGATGAACTGAAAGAACGTACCAAAGCATACAGCCTCCTGTCTATGGCTGTGGGGCTGGCGCTGATCTGGATTGCCCCGATCGAATGGCTGATTATTCCGGGATGTATCCTGGTCGGTTTGGGATATGGCATTATTCAGCCTATGCTGTATGATAAAACGACGCATACGGCACTGCCTCAAAAGGCGACAATGGCATTGGCTTTTGTGATGATGATGAATTATCTCGCCATCTTGCTCTATCCTTTTATTATAGATTTTCTCCAAAATCTGTTTCATACCCAGTCGCAAGAGTTTCCTTTTGTCTTCAACTTGTTGATAACTATTGTCACATTCTTCTGGGCTTACCTGCGCCGCGATACCTTTTTGTTTAACGATCAACTGAAATAAAAAAAGATGAAGAATAAGAAACTGGAAGCCAATCTGAGTATGGCTGTATCAAAAATATTCAGCGGTTTGAATATGAATGCCCTGAAGTATCTGCTTCCTCTATGGATGAGCCCGTTGACAGGTGCGACACTTCGTTGTACCTTTGCCGCCGCTGCATTTTGGGTGATCGGATGGTTCATGCCGCCGGAAAAGTCATCCGCCAAAGACAAATGGTTGCTTTTCCTGTTAGGGGCATTCGGACTGTACGGCTTTATGTTTCTTTATCTGGCGGGGTTGAGTAAAACGACTCCTGTATCCAGTTCCATATTTACCAGTCTGCAGCCTATCTGGGTGTTTCTGATTATGATTTTCTTTTATAAGGAGAAGGCGACATGGAAGAAGATTCTCGGAATCTCCATCGGACTGGTCGGTGCACTGGTCTGCATCCTGACCCAACAGAGCGATGATTTGGCCTCCGATGCTTTCATGGGAAATATGCTTTGTCTGATCAGTTCTGTCGTTTATGCTGTCTATCTGATTTTGAGTCAGCGCATCCTTTCTTCTATCGGAGCGATGACTATGTTGAGATATACATTTTCCGGTGCGGCGGTCTCCGCTATTATCGTGACATTTATTACGGGATTTGATGCGCCGGTGTTCTCTATGCCGTTCCATTGGACACCTTTCCTGATATTGATGTTTGTACTCATATTTCCGACAACGATCAGCTATATGTTGCTTCCGGTCGGTCTGAAGTATCTGAAAACAACAGTCGTCGCGATCTACGGTTATCTGATTCTGATTGTTGCGACCATTGCCTCTCTGGCTCTCGGACAGGACCGTTTTAGCTGGACGCAGACGTGTGCCATCATTTTTATTTGTATCGGTGTTTATCTGGTTGAGGTGGCCGAAAGCAAAGACAAGTCGCCGGACCCCTTGAAGAAATAATCATATATAATGTATGATATGAAAAAAAGCGGGCGCCCTTCTCAGGGTGCCCGCTCACTTATGTCGTCATCATGTTTTATAGAGAGGAGCTGATTGCTTGCGCAATGGATTTAAATTCTTCATCCGATAATTTCAGCTTCGGATTGGAGAACAACATATCCGATTCCTTCTGAATAGGAATTAAGTGGATATGGGCATGCGGTACTTCCAGGCCGATAACCGCTTCGCCCACCTTTTTACAAGGGAAGGCTTTTTCGATGGCACGGGCTATCTTCTTTGCGAATACGTGCATTGCTGCGAGGTCTTCGTCACTTAAATCGAAGATGTAGTCTACTTCCTGTTTGGGTACTACCAGCGTATGTCCCTTTACCAATGGATTGATATCAAGAAAAGCAAAAAAACGATCGTTTTCCGCTATCTTGTAGCAAGGAATTTCGCCTACGATGATTCTACTGAATATTGTTGCCATAATCTTTGATAGATAAAAGAAGGCAAGCCTCACACGGAGACCTGCCTTTCTGTTAAATTGATATGTTTACTACTTCTAATGCAATTTTACCCTGTGGCACGGTAATTTCTGCAATATCACCTACTTTCTTGCCAAGCAGACCTTGTGCAATCGGGGTGTTTACGGAAATCTTGCCTTCTTTCAGGTTAGCTTCGCTTTCGGAAACGATGGTATAAGTCATCTTCATGCCATTCTTGACGTTCTTCAGCTCCACTTTGTTCAGAATCTGTACAGAGTCTGTCTTTAGTTTGGACTCGTCGATGATCTTGGCATCTGCAATGACCGTTTTCAATTTGTTGATGCGCATTTCGAGCATCCCCTGTGCTTCTTTGGCTGCATCATATTCTGCATTTTCCGACAAGTCGCCTTTATCCCTCGCTTCGGCTATAGCCGCAGAGATTTTGGGGCGTTCCACTGTTTCCAGTTCCTTTAATTCTGCCATTAACTTTTTGTAACCTTCTTCTGACATATAAGCCATGATGTTTTTCCTCCTTTTATTTAAAATGGTCATATAAACAAAAAAGAATTCCAACATGGCACATGTTGGAACCCTCTCTTCAATTATTTCTCTGCAAAGATAGACTTTTAAGTGATATCTGTCAAGTGAAAAATGATGCTATGTAACATATTTAAATGAAATATGCTAAATTATAACAACTTAGAGTAATGACTTGACGGATGCTTCGAGGTCTTTGATGTCTTCGCCGCGGAGCTTCAGTTCGTTGTTCCGGTTGATCAGGAAGATGGATGGAACCTGGCGAACATTATATACAGCTACGTTGGTCGAGTAGACACCGTTGCCGTCACGTACGCAAACCCAGGGCAGATTGCCTGCTGCGGTTTTCCAGTAGTGCTCGTCTGCGTCGAGAGATACCTGGTAGATTTCCAGCCCATCCTTTGCGTATTTATTATATAGTTCGCGAAGCATCATATTGTGAGGCGCCCCTGCCGGTGACTGGAATACGGAGAAATCCAGCAGCACTACTTTCCCTTTCAGGTCGGTCAGTTTGCGGGTATTTCCTTTCACGTCACGCAGGGCGATGTCGATAATACCGGTCTCGATGATCTTGTCCTGTGGAATTTCCAGAGACTTGCTTTGTGGCTGACGGGTATTCTTCATCCCTTTGATTACGATATTATATAGATTTTTTGAACGTACGGCATCCGGATATGTATTGTTGAGGCTGGTAGCGACGGCTGCAAAACATTTTACGTCGTCCTTGTTGTTCAGCGGATCGAAGATCAGATAGTCATTCAGTTTCTGGAACAGGGCGAAGTAAGCAGCTGCCGTGTTGGGAGCTGCGAATATATAATTCACTTTGACGTCCTCCTTATAGTTCTTCAGCAGTGTTGCGAGGTTTTCTTCAAACGTATCGTGTCCCAGTTTGTTGGCACGCAGCGCATTCAGTTGTTCGTCCATATTCTTTTGAAGATTGATTTGTTTCAGCGTCAGTTCCTTTATCTTACTGCTGTTTTCAGATCCTTCTACCGTGTAGGCAGTAGAGAAATCAACGTATGGAGCGTTGATCTGTAGCGTTTCGATAGAATCCACAGAAAAGTTGATGACTTTGTTGTCTACCCGCAAGCGATAAAACTCGGGTGATTCGGGGCGGGGTTGTTTAAACTTGAATGTACCTTCTCCTTTCAATTTAACCGAATCAAGCGGAACAATACCTTCCAGACCGGAAGCTTCGAGATAAAGCATTTTCCCGTCGGCCCCTGATATGTCTCCGTTTACTTCAAACTCAGGACCGGAACTACAAGCTGTAATGGTAAGTGCGGCAAGCGCTACAAAAGTTATCTTTTTCATATCTCGTGTGTTTTTTAAGAGTTGCAAATATACGTCTTTTCGAGATTACTCAAAGCTTTTTGCCTGCTTCTTCACCTCTATTTTGCAAAAAAACATATAGCGTCTAACTTTTTAGCTCATTTCCACCTGATTACAACGAGAAATGTATATCTTTGCAGGAATTTTGAAAGAAAAGTATAGATAAAACAATTTTTATGATTAACCCAATTGTTAAGACGATCGAGTTACCTGATGGAAGAACCATCACACTCGAGACGGGAAAGTTGGCAAAACAGGCAGACGGTTCTGTAATGCTACGCATGGGAAACACCATGTTATTAGCTACTGTTTGTGCCGCTAAAGATGCAGTTCCCGGAACAGATTTCATGCCTTTGCAGGTAGAGTATAAAGAAAAATTTGCGGCATTCGGCCGTTTTCCTGGTGGCTTCACCAAGAGAGAAGGTAGAGCTTCCGATTATGAGATTTTGACTTGTCGTCTCGTTGACCGCGCTCTCCGCCCACTATTCCCTGATAATTATCACGCAGAAGTATATGTAAATATCATCCTTTTCTCTGCTGACGGTGTAGATATGCCGGATGCATTGGCCGGATTGGCAGCTTCTGCAGCACTCGCTGTTTCAGATATTCCTTTCAACGGACCGATCTCGGAAGTACGTGTAGCACGTATCGACGGTCAGTTTGTAATCAATCCTACTTTTGACCAACTGGAAAAAGCTGATATGGACCTGATGGTTGCCGCTGCTTATGATAACATCATGATGGTAGAAGGCGAAATGCACGAAGTATCCGAAGCTGAACTGCTGGAAGCAATGAAGGTAGCTCACGAAGCTATCAAAGTGCATTGCAAGGCTCAGATGGAGCTGACTGAAGAAGTAGGCAAGACAGTGAAACGTGAATATAACCATGAAGTAAACGATGAAGAATTGCGTAAGGCAGTTCGTGAGGCTTGTTATGACAAGGCTTATGCAGTAGCTGCTTCCGGAAATAACAACAAGCACGAACGTTTCGATGCTTTTGATGCTATCCGCGAAGAGTTCAAGGCTCAGTTCTCTGAAGAAGAACTCGAAGAAAAAGCTCCGCTGATCGACCGTTACTATCATGATGTAGAAAAAGAAGCGATGCGTCGTTCAATTCTTGACGAAGGCAAGCGCCTGGATGGTCGTAAGACTACTGAAATCCGCCCGATCTGGTGTGAGGTTGGTCCTCTGCCCGGTCCTCACGGATCTGCTATTTTCACTCGTGGTGAAACTCAGTCTCTGACTTCTGTCACTCTGGGTACGAAGCTCGACGAAAAGATTATCGACAATGTATTGGAACACGGAAAAGAACGTTTCCTGCTGCACTATAACTTCCCTCCTTTCTCTACAGGCGAAGCAAAAGCTCAACGTGGAGTAGGCCGTCGTGAAATCGGTCACGGTCACTTGGCTTGGCGTGCCTTGAAAGGACAGATTCCTGCTGACTATCCGTACGTAGTACGTGTTGTTTCGGAAATCCTCGAATCTAACGGTTCTTCTTCTATGGCTACCGTATGTGCCGGAACATTGGCATTGATGGATGCCGGTGTGAAGATCAAGAAGCCGGTATCGGGTATTGCTATGGGACTGATCAAGAATCCGGGCGAAGAAAAATATGCTGTATTGTCTGACATCCTCGGTGACGAAGACCACCTCGGAGATATGGACTTCAAGGTAACCGGAACAAGAGACGGTATCACTGCTACTCAGATGGATATCAAGGTAGACGGTCTGTCTTACGAAATTCTGGAACGTGCTTTGAACCAGGCTAAAGAAGGACGTATGCACATCCTCGACAAGATCACCGAGACAATCGCTGAACCGCGTGCTGACCTGAAAGACCATGCTCCTCGCATTGAAACAATGACTATTCCTAAAGAATTTATCGGAGCTGTAATCGGCCCTGGTGGAAAAATCATTCAGGGTATGCAGGAAGAAACCGGTGCTGTTATCACTATCGAAGAAACAGACGGTATGGGACGTATCGAAGTTTCCGGAACCAACAAGAAATGTATTGATGATGCAATGCGCATGATCAAAGCAATCGTTGCTGTTCCTGAAATAGGCGAAGTATACAAAGGTAAAGTTCGCTCTATCATGCCTTACGGTGCATTCATCGAATTCCTGCCGGGTAAAGACGGTTTGCTGCACATTTCCGAGATCGACTGGAAACGTCTGGAAACAGTGGAAGAAGCCGGAATCAAGGAAGGTGATGAGATCGAAGTGAAACTGATCGACATCGATCCGAAGACAGGAAAATTCAAACTTTCAAGAAAAGTGTTGATGCCAAGACCGGAAAAGAAGTAAAAAAGCAGATAGCTTTTAGATAATGTAATAGCCCGATTACTCAGTATTCGGGCTATTTTTTTTGTCTGTTTTTTTTGCTTTTCTGCGAAAATATGTGTTCTTTTGTACGAACTAATGAAAATACCTGTAAATCTTATGCGTGATGCACAGAACGAACAATATATCTTCAATTCAACTTTTTTTCTGAATTCTTTCATGAGAATCAGGAGAAGTTTTTGTCGTTTGCCTATTCTTATATAAGAGACAGGCAGGAGGCGGAAGACATATTGATGGAATCTATGATTACTCTGTGGGAAAACAGGGATAAGTGGGAAGAAGATTCCAATCTGCACGGTCTGCTGCTGACTATTATCAAAAACAAAGCGCTCAACTACCTGGCACATCTGCAAGTGCGCCTTCGTGCCGAAGAAGAAATAAATAGCCATAGCCAGCGGGAACTGGACCTGCGAATCTCTACACTGGAAGCCTGCGAACCGGATACGATCTTTGATTCGGAAATACAGCATATCGTACAGAAAGCATTGAAACGTATGCCGAACCAAAGCCGGCAGATATTTATATTGAGCCGTTACCAAAATACTCCGAACAAGAAGATAGCGGAACAACTCGGCATTTCCGTCAAAAGTGTGGAGTTCCACATCACCAAAGCATTGAAAATTCTGCGTACCGAACTGAAAGATTACCTGGTTTCTATTCTTTTTTAAAAATAATCGCATTTTTCGTTAGGGTTGTTCAAGGCTGACCTGTTTTATATATAGAAGGGGGAGAAAAAGCCTTTCTATAAATATAAATAGGAAAAGACAACATCTATGAACCAGGATTTACTACATAAATATTTTAAGGGCGAGACTTCTGTTGACGAAGAAAAACGCATTCTTAACTGGGTGGACGAATCGGAGGAAAACCGGAAGACATTGCAGAAAGAACGTATGCTGTTTGACATCGCCCTTTTTACTGACTCTAAGAGAAAAACGAGAGAGAAAGCAGGCGCGGGCGCTCGCATCATCCCCATGTTAAGGTGGAGTGCCCGTATCGCTGCTGCTGTAATCGTAGCTGTCAGTTGCGGACTTTTGATTAATGAATACCGGTATGATAAATTGGCACAGTTGCAGACGGTTACTGTTCCTGCCGGTCAGCGGGCACAGATTACGCTGGCGGACGGAACTAAAATTTGGCTGAACTCTGAATCGACGCTGAGATATAGCTCTGACTTCGGGCGCCGCGACAGAGATGTGGAACTGGACGGAGAGGCATACTTTGAAGTAGCAAAGAATAAGGAGATACCTTTCTACGTAAATACGGAGACCAATCAGGTCAGAGTGGTAGGTACTCATTTCAACGTCTGCGCATATAAAGGAAGCAATGAATTTGAGACTACCTTGGTAGAGGGCATCGTTGATATCTACGCTTATGACAATGAACGTCCGCTGACCCGCCTGACTAAGAATGAATTCTTCGGTTCCTATCAGGGTAAATATAAAAAAGCCGTTCTGCCTTCTTATGATTATCTGCGCTGGCGGGAAGGACTGTATTGCTTCGACGATTCTCCATTCAGTTGTATCCTCACCAAGCTGGAGAAATATTATAATGTGAAGATCACCATAGAGAATCCGAAAGTGCTGAATTATCGCTGTACGGGCAAGTTCAAGGAACAGGACGGTATCGAGCACATTCTCAAGGTTATCCAGAAAGATCACCCGTTTACTTATTCGATCAGTGAGGAAGGAGACAGTATCCGGATAGAATAAAGCCGGAATAAAAATTAAGATGAATAACTGAGCTCAATAATATACACCTTAAATTAGTACTAACCCTTTAAAAACATAATGATTATGAATAACAGTCAATAAGTATACCCCTTACCGAAAAAGAATCGGAAAGTACCCCCATACTTCCCGATTCGAAACAGTCAAAAATCGACCTTAATCAATTTATTAACTTAACACGTTGCAAAGATATGAGAAAAATTTCTTTGAAAGGGCTTTTTTGCCCAAAAAGTTTAGAATCTAAGCAAATAATACTGACTATGAAGATCACATTATTCCTTCTTCTGTTCGTAACATTCCAGGCTTATTGTGAGAATGGATACTCTCAGAGTGCTAAAATAAGCATTCCGCGTTCGACTCTGAAAGTAAGCGAATTGCTTACCCAGATTGAGTCTCAGACCGACTATTTGTTTGTCTACAATAAAAAAAGTGTCGATACCAAGCGGGTAGTTAATGTAGATGCTACCAATCAGCCGGTATCCGAAATACTCGATAAGGCTTTTGAAGGAACAGGTATCCATTATGTGGTGGAAGGCAATAATATTGTGCTGACCAAGAACGTAACGGAGCATGCATCCACACAGCAACAGAAACAAATTACGGTGAAAGGTGTCGTGACCGACATGAGAGGCGAGCCTATCATTGGCGCCAGTGTCGTGGAAAAAAGTACGACGAATGGTACAATCACCGATTTGGATGGCAACTTTACTTTGAAAGTGCCAAGCGACGCTATCATTAATATCACCTATGTAGGTTACCAACCGCAGAGCCTCTCTGTCAGCGGACAAACAACTTTCAAGATCAAGATGGAAGAAGAATCGATGGCATTGGAGCAGGTAGTGGTAACTGCTATGGGTATCAAGAAAAAAGAGGCTTCGTTGACGTACTCTACTCAACAAGTGGGTGGTGACGAACTCACCCGTGCCAAAGACCCAAATATGATTAATGCATTGGCAGGTAAAAGCGCTGGTGTACAGATTACCAAAAGCTCTGCCGGATTGGGTGGCTCCGCCAAAGTTTCTATTCGTGGTGCCCGTTCTGCATTTGCCAGTGGAAATAATCAGCCTTTGTATGTAATTGATGGTGTCCCGATGCTTAATAATACTACCGAGTCTACTGCTACTGTTATGGGTGGAGAGAATGATGGTGTCAACCGTGATGCTGGTGATGGCGTTTCTAACTTAAATCCGGAGGATATTGAAAGTATGAGTATTTTGAAGGGAGCTTCTGCAGCAGCTCTTTATGGTTCTCAGGCTGCTAACGGTGTGATTTTGATTACCACAAAGAAGGGTAAGGCAGGCATGCAGAAAATAACTTTCTCTTCAAATCTGACAGTAGACCATGCAATTAGTTTGCCGGAATTCCAGAACTCATATGGTCGTCTGGAAAATGGTACGAGCAGTTGGGGCGAAAAAGGAAATCTCATAGACTATAAGAACGTAGATAATTTCTTCAGTAATGGTGTGACTGCTATTAATACTATTTCTTTTATGGCCGGTAATGAAAAAACTCAGGCTTATTTCTCTTATGCCAATACAACGGCTAAAGGTATTATTGACTCGAACAAGCTTCAGAAGCATAATCTCACTTTTCGTGAAACGGCTAGCTTCTTTAATGACCGTTTGAAGCTGGATGGTAATGCTACACTGATGACGCAGACCATAAAGAACAGTCCTGCTACAGGTGGATACTACCTTAATTCATTGGTAAATATCTATGGTTTCCCACGTGGAATGGATATGGCACCATATAGAGATGAATTTGAAAAATATGATCCGTCACGTAATATGAATCTTCAGAATTGGTATGTGACTAATGAAGACGGCTCTATCAGTGAATGGGACCAGAATCCTTATTGGATAAAGAACCGTGTGACAAACAAGAATAAACGTTATCGTGCAATGGCGTCTTTGACTGCCAACGTGAAAGTTACAGATTGGTTCAGCTTGCAAGCACGTGGTAATGTTGATTTCATTAGTGACAAGTTTGAAAATAAGATGTATGCCACAACTTCTCCGAACATTGCCGGAACGTATGACGGACTGATGAACGGGCGTTATGTATGGTCTGATAGTCAGAATTTCCAGACCTATGGTGATGCAATGGCTATGTTCAATAAGACATTTGATAAAATTTCCATTAATGGAGCCATAGGAACAAGTATTAACACTACTACCGTTAACTCATTGATGATTGATTCTAAACTTGCTTCTTTGTATCATCCGAATGTATTTACAGTACCCAATGTTGTAATGAGTTCTAAAGCTGCTGTATCTCAGACTATTGATTCAAAACGTACTATACAGTCTATATTTGGCACAGCTCAGGTCGGCTGGGATGAAATGCTTTATCTCGACTTAACTGCTCGTAATGACTGGTCGTCTACACTTGCTAATACAAATAGCATGCATTCCGGTTTCTTCTATCCTTCGGTGGGTGTGACATGGATTTTGTCTAAAACATTAAAGATGCCAGAGTGGATCTCTTTCAGCAAAGTTCGTGGTTCATGGGCGCAGGTAGGTAACGATTTACCGATTGGTATAACTAGTCTTGCTGATATTATTCAGTCAGGAGGAACTGTTCAAGTGAATGATAGGGAACATCGTGGTGACTTGAAACCGGAGATTAGCAGCTCTTTTGAAGTTGGTACGGAATGGAGGCTTTTTAATAGTCGTTTAGGTATTGACTTTACTTGGTACCAGACAGATACTAGAAATCAATTGCTGATGATGCCGAATCCTGCCGGTGCGCTTTTTGCCTATCGTTATGTTAATGCGGGAAAGATTCGTAACAAAGGTTTTGAACTTACCGTAGATGGTACTCCGCTGATGAATGACAATTTCCGTTGGAAAACATCTGTTAATGTATCTGCCAATCGCAATAAGGTTATTTCTCTACATCCAGATTATACACAGTTCTCTTATGGGCAGGAAGGTTTCTCTATGGCTTATCAGATGCGTATTAAAGAAGGAGGAAAATTAGGTGATATTTATGGAAATGCCTTTGAACGCAATGATGATGGTTCTATCAAGGTAAATGCAGATGGCTCTCCGGTAAGCAGAACCGGTAATAAAGACTTGTTGGGTAACAGTAATCCGGATTGTTTGTTGGGATGGAGTAATACATTTACTTATAAAGGTTTTACTTTATATTTCTTGATAGACGCACGTCTTGGTGGTGATGTAATGTCACTGACAGAGGCGGATCTGGATGCCCGTGGTGTTACCAAGGCAACAGCTGACGCACGGGATCGTGGTTATATAGAATATAACGGTCAGAAGTTTGAGAATGTGAAAGGATTCTATGGTACTGTCGGAGGACGTAATGGCATTTCTGAATATTATATGTATGATGCAACGAATGTACGTTTGCGTGAATTATCATTAAACTATTCTCTTCCTCAAAGGTGGTTGACCAAGACAAAAGCATTTCAGGCCATTGATATTTCATTTGTAGCCCGTAATTTGTTCTTTATCTATAAGGATGCTCCGTTTGATCCGGATGCTACTATGTCAGTGGGAAATAATAATCAAGGTGTTGATGTCTTTGGGATGCCGACTACCCGGAATATTGGATTCAATGTTAAATTTACATTCTAACTTTAAAATCATTGCACATTATGAAAAGATATAAATATATATTGACGCTGCTTACAGGCGGATTATTTACTTTCTCAGGTTGTACCGGAAATTTCGAATCTGATAACGAATTAAAAGGTGCATATAATGAAGAAGCACAGTCTTATGATTACCAGAAGTACACAATGCCTCTTGAAGTTGTCCAATCGGGGATTTATTTCCAATATAACTGGGGGGATGGCCTGAACTGGCCTTGGCAGTTGACACAATCACTGCAACATGATATGTTCTCTGGGTATTTTCATGATCCGACTGCGAAGTTTAATGATAAAAACTCGGTTTATAGTATAAATACAGGATGGTCCAATGCCGCTTGGAATTACACTTACAGATATATTTTTCCAGCTATATACAAAGCTGAGTTAAATACAAAAGATGTGGAAGACGCGATTCGGTATTATGGGATTGGCAAAATCTTAAAAGTTGAATTGATGCATCGTATCACAGATTCTTATGGGCCTATTGTATATAGTAAGTTTGGCAATGGCGAAGCCAATGATGTCGATACACAGCAAGAAGCATATATGGCTTTCTTTAAAGATTTAGATGCAGGGATAGAAGCATTGGACAAATATTTGAAAGACGGTGGAGATAATAATGCTTTTAAATCTCATGATATGATGAACGCATCAGGTATTGACGGATGGATAAAGTTTGCAAACTCATTACGCCTTCGTCTTGCCATCCGTATATCTAATGTTGATAAAACAACAGCAGCGGCACAGGTAAAGAAAGCATTGGAAAATTCATATGGTGTATTGGAGAAGCCTCAGGAAGTGATTCAGGTTTCGGGTCGTGGTTATACTAATCCTCTGTATGGAGTTGCCGGATGGGGTGAAGTTTATATGGGTGCTAGCTTGGCTTCTGTAATGAATGGTTATGAAGATCCACGCCGTGAAAAATGGTTCAATAAAGCAACTTTGACTGGACATACTGATAAGTGGATCGGTATACCGCAAGGGGTATTTATGCAAGAAGGAGATCCCAATTATTACAAAGGGTATTCGTCATTCAATACAATTACAGGTGAGACAACACCGGCTATTCTTATGACATCTGCGGAAATTTGGCTCTTGAGAGCAGAAGCAGCTTTGCGCGGATTTACAGCGGAAAGCGTTCAGGATTGTTATAAGAAAGGAGTACAGACTTCATTTACGCAGTGGGGGGTAGGGGACGCTAACTCTTATCTGGATAGTGACAAAATGCCGACAGATTATAAAGAATATATTCCCGAAAGTGGTGGTAAAGATATGAAAGCTCTTATCACTATTACTCCGAAATGGGATGAAAGCGCGAGCCCTGAAGTGAAATTGGAGCGTATTATTACCCAGAAATGGCTGGCATGTTTCCCGGAAAGCTATGAAGCTTGGTCGGAGCAGCGTCGTACTGGATATCCAAGACTATTTAAGGTACAAACAAATAATAGCGGTGGAGCTATTGATACAGAAATAATGATTCGGCGTTTGCCTTTTTCTGTTGACGATGCTGAAAAGTCTCCTGAACAGTATGGATTTCTGAAATCTGCTCTTGGCGGAGCAGATAATGGTGGTACTCGCCTTTGGTGGGATACTAGTAAGAATAACTTTTAAAAAATTAAGGGAATTGTAGTAATGTCTCAATTCCCTTTAAAAAAAGAATATCATGAAAAAAATATTTTTTATTATATGTATATCCTGCGTGATATATTCATGTACTACTGAGAATCTAGTTGAAGAATTGCAAAATAAGACGCAAACAAATGAGCAGACCCGAGGAATAGTATCAGATAGTTCACCTTCTGTCACTAACCCTACCTTGTTAACAGATTGGGAAAATTTGCAGACGGTAGTATTAAATCGGTCAACACAAACGGATCATAAGACAGCAACTTTACCTTGGGTGTCAGGAGCAATTTCAACCATCCCTGCAGAAATAGCTCAAGATGTAAAGAAAGAGAATGGTTGGATAATGCTTATGCATACATTTAAAAATTATGGGGAAGATGAAACAAGTAATTATATGATTTTCTATAATCGTCTGACGGGCTTTCTTAAAGTCTTTTATTATCTAGACAATACTCCAACTCCTAATAATGGTTTTTTGTGGGAAGTACGTTCAAATGGTAATACTCCGACTTCATTTTTAAGTTTAAATGATTTTTTTGCGAAACCAGAAAATTCTACCAATAAAAACTCGGCAGTAATATTAAGTAATATGGCACAATCACCGTCCTCAGGGGTTTCTTTAGGGTGGAATGGATTTCAAATGGAAATACCTTATTCAACTACATATCATGATTTATCTATTGATATTCAAGGATATAATAATCATGTGACAACATATGATTTTAGTGGAAAATCATCTTTTACAACAGAGGGAACAATAATAAAAACAGCAGAGAGTCCTAATGGACTAACCAATTCTGTAGCTTCTTTAGCAGGAAACAGTGCTAAACATAAAGTGGACAATTTGGCTAAATCTAAAAAAGTTAAACTTGGAAGTAAAATAACAGATGCTATTTTAAAGATTCCTTCTGGTGGATATGTTGGAGCTATTTCAGCTGGTTTGAAGTTTTTAGGAGGTATTTTTGGATCAAAAACTACAACGGAAACGGAACAAGTGAATCTTACAACGACAGGAACTATGACAATGACTGGAAGTGGTACTGATATTACTACTTCTGCCATATCGCCATTGTCTCAAATAAACTTGTATAAATTATTGCATCAAGAGAATCTTGGATTGTGGACTATAAAAGAAGCTCCGCTTATTGATAGCGAAAGATATACAACTGTGGATGGCCCTATAAAGCAGGGTAGTAGTGGGTCAGTATGGGCTTCTATCGTTGATGCTAGAACATATTATCCTATAAAATCAATACAAGGGGTAGAAGTGGTAATAAACCCAGCAATAGAGAAGTATATAATAAAAAAGAATGTGCGAATAGAAGGTGTTGTTTGTGATTCTTTAAACAATAAGTTATATGGTAAAAAGTATAAATTGTTGATAACACCATACCTCTATAAGGATGAGAATATGTGCTTGTATGAAACTAATTCGGGAGAGTTTTATATGTTTCCCAATGGTGGAGTTTTTCCGTTTAAGATGGGGCGTAGACCGCTATATGATTGGGGAAATATAACCAATGATGGAGATATTGTTAATGTGACTGTTGAGTTAACTTTTAACTACAATTCAAAAGAAATAGTTTTTATTTCTTCAAGATATTATGAACCAACATATTATCAAAGAACCACTGATGATGATATAATTTTACATCAAGGCATACCTTTTATTGTGAATGATCCTTATCGATTTTAAATTGTGACTTACTGCAAGTTTTGGCAGTTTGAGGATTTATTTTTAATATATAGCTTTAAAGTATAGGGAGGCGAAAGTAGAACCTTATTCTTAGCAGAAATTTCTAGAGGTTTATAAATATTAGGTGTAACTTTTTTTAATTCAAACTTGTTTTCTCCGCGTATTAGGCAAAAAGTAGAGGAGAAAGATTGTGGGGGAGTGAAGTCAAGGGGGCTTCGCTCCCCTTGTTTTAAATAAGCTTTTATGGGAGTTATATAAAAAGCATTATAGTCATGGTTATATTCTTCAGTTCATTATTTTCTCCCATTATCAGATTCCTGAAAACTGCAAAGGAATGAACTAAACAGTAGTACACAATAGTAACTCAACTCTCCTCCTTCGGGAAGGAGGAGTGGTCGCAGACCGAGGTGGTAGGAGAAATAATGTTTATACCTATTTCTTTGTAAATGACAGGATTATGTATTCACCTACCACCTCCCCCTACGGGTACTCCTCCTTCCCGAAGGAGGAGAATTGAAGATAGAACCGACTATCATTTAGCTCAAAATCGTGCAGAAATGAGCTAAACCGTACGGACATGAACATAAACTCTATAATATTACCGATAGTACTCTATGTGGTTAGACTTCAATGGTTTATAGTTTCCTATCATTTCTTGTAATGGAAACTGTCGTTTCCCGGTGAGGGAACGGTCGTTCCTTTTAATGGAAACGACCGTTCCTTTTAAAGGGAACTGGCGTTTCCTCCGAGGAAACCAACGCTTGCTCTATATGATACTGATACTTGATTTATATGGACTAACAATTTAGCGTATAACTGATTCGAATATGAAGCTTTCCGCTGTTTGGAGTTGATGTCTTT
>Ga0192234_1026_pt1 | contig 34247 bp, 37 predicted proteins | sample Koala_Koa27_B3_FD_131232 | JGI IMG/M metagenome (GOLD analysis project Ga0192234, IMG submission 131232) | Enriched cells from koala feces incubated with labeled cellulose particles, San Francisco Zoo, California, United States - Koala_Koa2-7_B3 ...
CAGTTGTTGAAACATTGAATGGTCAGGATTTGGCTTTTGATTTTGGTGAGAAAAAACTACTGTTTGCAAATGTCATGTCAACAGGTACCAGTGCTGTGATGTTATTCTTCTATTGGTATATGCTTATTCAAGAGGCAAAAGTTTCTATTGTATTCATTGATGAATTTGATGCTTTCTATCATCATGATCTTTCAAAGCTAATCGTAAGAAAGCTGATGCAGGTCGGCATTCAATTTATAGTTACTACCCATAATACTTCGTTAATGAGCAATGATTTGATGCGTCCTGATTGTTATTATTTGATGGGAAATAATAAGATGCTGCCTTTATCTCGATGTACAGACAAAGAATTGCGTGAAGTTCATAATATTGAGAAAATATATAAGGCAGGAGGATTTTATGTCGAATAAATGTAACACTCTTTTTGTTTTTGAAGGAGAAACGACAGAGGGCAATATCGCATCAAAGTTGGAAAAGTACTTTATGGGAGAGTCCTTAGCCATTAAATGTGCATTTTGCGGAGATATTTATCAATTCTATCGTAAACTAAAGGCGGAAGAGTTTTCGGTTGAAATACTTACTATGCTCAAACAACGCAATGAAAAGAATAGTAAGACTCTTGAAGGTTACGACAATGACAGTTTCGCATATATCTATTTCTTTTTTGATTATGACGGTCATGCAACCAAGGCCGATGACAAACAGATAGCAGAGATGCTTGACTTTTTTAATAACGAAACAGAAAACGGAAAATTATTTGTTAGTTATCCCATGGTTGAAGCTATTAGACACTATAAGGATAAGGTGTCTTTCAAAGATTTGATCGTTAAATGCAAGAAGGAGAATTGCCCGAATATTACAGATAGCAAGGAATGTGCTGAATGTTTGGAAGAACCTCATTACAAGACTTTTGTTCCCACTGATAGTAATTTGACCATCACGAAACTGGACACGATTGAAAAATGGAAAGAGATTATTGATGCCCATTTGTGTAAGGGCAATTTCGTGGTTAGTGGAATTTATTCACGTCCGAATGCCTTACTGGAGCAATCCGAACTTTTTCAAAATCAGCAACAAAAATATATTTCTCAATCTTGCCCTGTTGTAGCTGTATTGAGTGCATTTCCATTATTTATACAAAACTATTATGGTGTAGATAAACTCAATGAAAAGCTGGGATAGTTTATAACACACTAACTGTGAGAATAATAAAGCCAAGTATTCTGCATGAGATAGTGCTAATACTTGGCTTTAGTTTTTCACATTGTTATCCATGAAATAATGGACAATCCGAAACAGATTGTTTGAAGGATTGTTTTTCCTATGATGGTTATATGCAAGGAATATCATACTAAATCTTTTTTCGCAGTGTCAGATATTCTTTCTTCATTTTCTAGTGCTTCCGACATATCTGTCACCATTTCCGTTTCCAAATCTAATCCAAACGCATCCTTCAGTTGCAAATAATCAAAACACAAGGCCTTCGGACGATTCACCTTGACTTTTCTGACTTGTTCACCATTGGCAATCTCTATCGTGTAGTCCGGCAAACCGCTTGGAAGCAGAATCGTAAACCGGTCCTGTTTCAAGCCTAAATAAGACGAGTGCGATTTCAGGTATGACATAATGGTGGACCAATTGGAACGGTTGGCGGTAGCATTCATGTTCCGGCTGTTGAACAAGGATGCCACTGCTGCCATATTCAGATACAGAACAGGACGAGCTTCCATGAACTCGATGTCCTCTTTGGCAGATAGTGGACGAAATGATTTCAAATACCGGATGTGGTAATGAGCCTTGTCGATACATTTTCCTGAAGTCTGGAAGCCTTGCAACATATTCCAGAAGTCGGCTACCTCGGAACTTTCTTGCGCCAGTTCGTTTTGGTTGCGTATTCCTTTGATGGCGGTCTCAAACAATTCGGTATAGCTAAACGGTACATCTATCACCGTTTCCAACGTGCGAAAAGTAGCCAGCGGAATCACCCAGTTTCCGAAGACACGGTCATGGATGGTCTCGTTTTCCAGCTTTGCGGCCAGTTCCCTCTTGGTGATGGAATAGATTTCCGGAAAATTCTTCTCGAACAGTTCCCGATGGTTCAACAGTTCTACGGTCAAGTGGGTCAGTCCCATGTTGCAGAGTGCGACCAAATCCTCATAGTTCCGTTTCTCCACTTGGCTGAACGAAGTCTTGGAGAATGCCAGGAAGATGACACGGGTATAGAGTGCCATATCCTGTGTGGGCTTGTCTTGTCCGCAAAGGGCAACTCCGGTACTGACGATGGTCTGTGCCGCCATTCCGTCTGTATTCGTGTTCTTCTTGGTCTGACCGCCACCACCCCAAAGCCCTTTGAGATAGGCTATCTTGCGGATGTCAAGGTCATTCTTGTACTCATCGAGGACCACCAAGGTATTGACCGCCTGTGATACACGGTCGTTCATCGCCGGAACGGATGTAACACCAAGATTGGGCGGATCCACTCCGTGCAGGAAAAAAGACTGTAGGGAGGTGGCAAGGGTGGTCTTGCCGGTCCCCTTCTCACCGAAGAGGTTCAGGATGGGAAAATGCCGGGTGCGTCTGAATATGATGTCACGGAACAGGGTGGCAAGGAGATAGCACAAGGCGATAGAGGCGTTCTCGCCGAACACCACAATCAGCCTTGATGCGAAATCATACAGTTTTACGCCATTGCGGTTCTCATGAACCATCAACCGCTCAAACTGAAAGATTTCCTGGTTGTGGAGATAAATCTTGGATGTCGCCGGAATATAATACGCTTTGCCGTTAATTCCACGGACGATCCCCAAGTCATCAACATTCTTGAAAGTGCCACCACACAATATGCCGTTGCCGAAAGCGAAAAACTCTTCGGATGCGTTCCAGCCCAATTTGCGGATTCGTTCCGCCGTGTCCGTCTTGGAGTATAGGTATTCCTTGACCCGGTTAAGCTTGTCAATCTTCGCCAGCCACACATAGTTGCCCAGTGAACCTGCCTTCTGCTGGAAATTGCTCAAGGAACAAAGCTCGGACTCTTTCAGTTCGATGACACGGCACACATTATATATGTTCCGCATCCGGAAGATGCGTGTCCCGTTGCTCTCGTCCTCAATGTGAAACAGCGGTTCCATGATGAAGTTGGAGATACGCATTGAATCTTCGTCCTCCCCACCAATGGCATAGTAACAGTTCTCCCGGACAAACAGTCCGAACTGACGCAGCAATTCCGCCTCCCTTTGCAGGTCGTTCATGGAGGACGGCAAGCCGTTTTTCTTCCGGGCTTCCCCACGAGCCTGAGCCACGGCGTCACGCCACAATTTTGCCTTGCCGTGCAACTTTGCCAACTGGTCAATGCACTGGTCAAACACCAACTGATCTTTGATGTAGCGCAGAAGGTCGGCTATCTCAGCCACACATTTCCGTTCTTCCACAAGAGATCCGGCTATGCAGAAACGCTTCTGAGCCAGCCACACGATAAAATGCTTTTCCTTGAGGGATGAATAATCCTCCTTGCAGTGGATGTAGCTGTCAGCGTCGTTTTTTTCGTCATGTTCCGCAAAGGGCAACTCTCTGACCGTCACATGGAATCCTTCCTTCATGGCAGAAGTCCCGTTTTCCATGACAGCCTTAAATCCGGGTCCGTATGGCTTTCCATCGGCTGTGTCCGAATCCGGTATGAAACAAAGCGAAGTCGTGAACCTTTTCAGTTGTTCAAACTGGCCGCTCGTCCATGCCGTGCCAAGAGCGGCTACGGTGTTTTCATAACCAATGGATTGCATCCTAAGCACATCCGGTGCACCTTCCACCACAATGAAATAATCGACATCCCGTTGCCGGCTTGCCCGGTCAATCCCGAACAGGGTTTTGCCTTTAGAGTAAACGGCACTGGTGGAAGAATTGATGTATTTCGGTGCTTTCTCACTACTGCCTATATACCGGGCGGTATAAGCGATGATGCGTCCCCATTTGTTTCGGACAGGAATCATAACGCGCTGCCGGAACATGGCATAAATGCGACCGTCTTCACTGCGCTTGAACATTCCAAGCTCAAAAAGGATTTCTTCATTAACCCCCTTTGTCCGGCAATACTCGATGAATGTATTTCCGTCTTTCGGGGCATAACCGATTCCAGCGGTGGAACAGAACTCTTCCGACCATCTGCCATAAGCGTACTCACGAGCTTTCCGGCTTTCGTCTGTCATTGCCACTCTCAGGTTTTCCACAAAGAAGCGTTGAAGATGGTCAAGAGCGACAAGGAGTGACTCCCTATGCTTGATTTCCGTCAATTCTTCCTCGCTACGTTCTTCATCTGAATACTCTACCGGTATGCCGTTGTTCTTGGCTATCAATACTACAGCTTCCATGAAGGTCAGGTTCTCTTTTTCCATGATGAAAGCGATGCCGTCCCCTCCACGGTTACAACTGAAACAGTGGAACAGGTTCTTGCCGGGAGTGACTGCGAATGAGCCTGTACGTTCCGAATGGAATGGACAAAGTCCCATCAATGTCAGACCTTTTCGGGAAAGCCTGACATAAGGTTCAAGCACGTCCTCTATGGCAATGTCCCTGACCTTGTTAATGGTAGATTCGCTTATCATATTGTTTTGAGAAGGTGCCAACATTCAATGATTGATTGCCCGGAGTATTTGGGGCGACTAAGATTTTGGGGGTTAAGCGGCTTGATATAGCCGTTTCCCTTGTATTTGCGGAGTGTCTTGTAACTTACACCCAATTCCGCACACGTGCGTTTGACTGAATAGACGCCATCGGGGTCGCATGTTGGTTTCAATTCCTTCATTTGTTATTGCTTTATTATTAGCCTGAGATATGGTTATACTTTCAATTCCAATTATTGAAATATTTTGGATATATAGCCATAAATATGTTTACTTATTCTTGGTTTTATTATTATCTTTATCATCTTCACGCGAAGGCGGTTCGATATAATCCTGCACAGTACGTTGTAAGAGGCGAAGGTCTGAAGTCCTGTATTCTACCTTTCCCGGTCTTTTATAGGATTCCACCTTCCCTTGCCGTTTCCATCTCTCGACATTGCGTCGTCCGAACAGCTCATACGCCTTTCTTTGGCTAACAAATTCAGGGTCGCTGCTGTCCGCCTTTATCATTCCGACAATTCTGGCCGCAAGGTCATTCAGAAAGGCATCGTATGGAATCAACCTGTCTAAGACTTGGAGTATTTTCATATCCATGTAATTAAGTCGCTAATCAATACGTTTCACAGTGATAGTCATGTTATCCCTGTTGGTCTGGGTCTTGTACTGCCGGTTATAAATGGCACCCAGCTCGGAGGCTTGGGTACGGACGCTTTTCAACTTGGAAATGGGAAAGGTAATTGACTCTCCGATTTTAAGGGCGGTGAGAGCGGGACGAATTTTTACCACATTTTCTGCCATAATACTTGGATGTTTAATGTTTAATGTTTAACTTTGCATACACTAATCAAGTGTAAAACGCTTGCAAAGTAACATAATAATGTTTATGTAGCCAAATAAATATTTGATATTTTTTGGTTTGATTTCTATTTAATGATTGAAACCTATGGAAATAAACATCAGACATGTGCATGTGGGTGCGGAAATCGAGAAAAGACGTGTTGAACTCGGACTTTCCAAATCCGAATTGGGCCGCAGGATAGGTGTACCGCAACAGCATGTAAACCGAATCTTGGAGAGAGAAACTATGGAAACAAGCCGGCTCGTCAAAGTAAGTGAGGCTTTGGATTATAACTTCTTCTCTTTGTTCTGTTCCGTTCCCCAGCAGATTTCTGCTTATTTGGCGGCAGTTTCCTTACAAGGTAGTGCCAATAATATAATAGGTGAAGCAGAATTGGCATCGCAATTATCCAAGGAAAGGACGGAAGTGGAATCTCAAAAGGAAGCCATCAAATTATTGAAGGAACAGATAGCTAATCTGAATTTGCAAATAACACGCCTTGAATCCCATTTGGATGACAAGGATAGGATTATAAAACTTTTAGAAGAAAGGAGGTAACATTTACTTTATATAATAATGTACGTGCGATGCTTGCATTGCAGAATGTACAATGATTGGTCTTCAATATATGTCATATTCTTATATCGGATACATACCGAACACATACAAAAGTGTTGGAATCTTCTGATATTCAATATATAATAAAAGTGGCGCAAGCTGCTATTGAAGAGTAATCGTCTTATTTCAAACAAAATTCAGTCTGAGCCCTCAAAACACATACCAAACACATACAAATGTGTTGGAAACTTCTGATAATCAACTTATCGAAAGAGGGGCGCAGGCAGCAATTGAAGGATAGAAAGATAAACTGGTTAGAAAGTTAACTTTCTGATAATTGGGCTGTAATCGTCTCGTGAGAGAATGATTACAGCCTTTTTTGTTGGATGATGTTATTTTTAATTGTATTTGTTCAGCCCTGATAATCAGCCATTAATAATGATTTGTTTGGTGATTATTATAAAAAACTAACTAAATATTTGTTTAAGATGAAGAAGTAGCTTAATTTTGCCCCCGAAAACAAAACATGTTTTTATTTTATAACTTAAAAAGAAAGAAGATGAAAAAGGGTTTATTATTGGTAGTTGTAATGTTAGCAACTATCGCTGTAAAAGCACAGGACATTTACGTAGGCGGATCATTGAACGTATGGCGTAACAGCACAGGCAACACTACTTCTTTTAAAGTTGCTCCGGAAATCGGCTACAATTTTAATGAAACATGGGCATTGGGTGCTGAACTGAACTATTCACACGAATATGTGAAACAAGTGACTGCAAATTCAGTTACTGTTGCTCCGTACATCCGTTGGTCTTACTATCAGAATGATGCTGTACGTCTGTTCCTGGACGGAACTGCTGCTATTGGTTTCGTGAAAATCAAAGATGGTGATACCACTAAAGCAGGTCAGATCGGTTTGAGACCGGGTATCGCTGTTAAACTGAACGATCATTTCTCTTTTATCGCCAAGTATGGTTTCTTGGGATATCGTAAGAATGTGAACACTTCCGGAGATTCTTTCGGTCTGATGTTGACTAGCGAAGATTTGTCTATTGGTTTCCACTACAATTTCTAATCGGGTAGTAGATAATAAAAAATAGGAAAGGGGATTCTCTGAAATAGGGAATTCCCTTTCTTTGTGTGTAATCTCTATATTTTACACGTTTGTTAACGAAAAAGTTGTTTGATATATATATCAATCATATATTTGCATTGTTAATTAAACAGATGATTTAACTATAGTATTAATTAAAACTTTAGAATTATGAAAAAGAGTGCTTTATTTATTTTATTTGCGCTGATTTCAGTTGCTGGCTTTTCACAGATTACAGGTTGGAATGCTAAGGTAGGAATGAACATTAGTAATTATACAGGTGATGCTGATTTGAATGCAAAGATTGGCTTTAAACTTGGAGGTGGTTTTGAATATGCTTTTGATAATACTTGGTCATTACAGCCATCATTGTTTTTGTCGACTAAAGGAGCAAAAAAGGATGGTAATAGCATAAATGCAATGTATTTGGAATTACCAGTTATGGCTGCTGCTCGTTTTAATGTTGCGGATAATACAAATATTGTGGTTAATGCTGGTCCTTATTTGGCATGTGGTATTGCTGGTAAAACCAAAATTGATTTGGGGAATGATACGGAACGTAAGTATGATACATTTGGTGATGATGCTTTAAAACGTTTTGATGCCGGTCTTGGTGTTGGAGTAGCTTTGGAATTAGGTAAGGTTATTGTAGGATTGGATGGTCAATTTGGTTTAGTAGATGTAGAAAAAATAGGTAATCCTAAAAATACAAACTTTTCTATTGTATTAGGATATAAATTCTGATAAGAAAATTACTAAAAAGTAAACCGCTGTAAAAGATTACTTACAGCGGTTTCTTTATTTATGATTGTATATAATATTCGAATCGATATTTCTTAGTCCGCCAATTTCTTTAACTTTTTGAAATGCTCGATCACAGCCAGATAATTCTGATCCAGACAGGCATCAAATTTATTCCAGAGATCCCCCAGTACAACAGCCCCTCCAAATCCGAAATCTTTTATTTCTAGTAGATTATCTTCATTAATACCTCCAAGTGCCATTACTTTTGAGTCAATGATCTTAGCTTTCTGTGCCTCACGAAGTTCTTCTGCCGTATAAGTAGAATAGTAATTAACCTTCGAAATACTATCGTAAATGGGACTCATGAAAATGTAATCATAGAAATGCTTTCTGTTCTTCACCTCTTCTACGGAATGGCAGGAACAACTGACGTGTCCGGCATAGTCATGCGGTTCGCTCGGATTGCGTGCATTCAGGTGGATACCCATCAGATTGAACTCTTCTTTCAGATAAAATGTTCGTGTGTCACAATGCGGCGATGATATTTTTCCGGAATCAGCGTCAGTAATCGTTCGGAATACATGGCCGGTGTCTCAGGTTTTCTGAGATGTAGAATATCCAGTCCCTCCTCGAAAAGAGCGGTAATGATCTTATCTTCTTCAACGAAGAACGTGGGCGTGGTAACTACAATTAGTTTCATTTCCTGTGTAAAGTTGTAAAGTTTAGCAAAGTTACTAATTAACTATTTCAGAAACCAACGTTTATAGTGAAAATTTGTTAGATTGCAATGTGCGCAAGTCAATAGTCCATAGTTTACCTGATAATACTTCGCCAAATCCACAGATAATCTTCAGCACTTCCGTTGCTTCGATGCTTCCTGTTACCGCAGGAGTAATGCCCATTACACCTTTGGGGGGAGGAGGCATTCGTCTCATTTCTTCTTCGTCCGGATATAAGTCCCGATAACTTTTTTTCTCTTCTCCGTAATGGAAAACGGATACCTGACCTTCAAAGCCGCAGATGGCTCCATAGACATACACTTTCCCCATTTCCGCGCAGATGTCGTTGATAAGATAGCGGGTAGAGAAGTTGTCGCAGCCATCTACTACTATATCATACTGACTGATAATTTCCTGTGCGTTTTCCTCCGTCAAACGGGTTGGATAAGTCCGGATAGTTATCTCGCTGTTTAGTGCGGAAAGTCGTTCGGCGGCACATATTGCCTTGGGTTTACCTAATTCTTTCTCCGAATAGAGCACTTGCCGTTGCAGATTACTGATACTGACTACATCGTCGTCTACCAATCCAATGCAGCCTACTCCTGCTCCGGTCAGATAGAGGGCTATGGGAGAGCCTAGCCCTCCCACGCCTACAATTAGAACCTTTGCTTGTTTCAGTTTCTGCTGACCGTCTTCTCCGATTTCGGGAAGGATCATTTGCCTGTCATATCGCATTGTTTTATCTTTTAAAGTCAAAAGACTGGTCCCAATCCTTCCAAACCGGTTCACGTCCTAATTTCTTTAGGTCACGTTCCACTTCTACCGCTTTCCGTTCGTCACTCACGTGGAACTGCTCCAGCGTTTGCGGGTAGCTGTAATATCCGCCCGGTTCTGTCTTGCTTTCGGCACTCATGGTTGTCACGCCCAGTGTTGCCATGTGATTTCGTATCTCGGCGCTTTCACGGGTAGAATAGGAGATGTCTACATCATGATCGAAGATTCGCATGGCGAAAGTAAGCTGTGCAAGTTCCCGGTCGTTCATGATAACGTTAGGTTGGAAGCCATCGTTTTCGGATGGACGCATACGGGGGAAATTGACGCTGTATTTGGTCTTCCAGTAGTGCTTCTGCAGGTAGCGGAGGTGGTAAGCCATCATTGTCACATCCGTCCGCCATTCCTCCAGACCGATCAGGACACCCATGCCGATCTTATGGATACCGGCCTGTCCCATACGGTCGAAACCATCGACACGCCATTCGAATTTGGACTTCATGCCTCGCGGGTGATACTTTTTATAGTTCGCCTTATTATAAGTTTCCTGAAAGCAGATGACTCCGTTCAGCCCGTGATGGGTAAGTTCTTTGTATTCTTCCGCTTTGAGGGGCATCACTTCAATCTGAAGGTTGCTGAAATAAGGTTTTGCCAGATCGAGAGCACGGGCGATGTAAGGTACACCTGCTGCTGCCGGATTTTCACCCGTCACGAGTAAAAGATTCTCAAAAGGAGCCAGCCGTTTGATTGCTTTGTATTCGTTGACGATTTCCTCCTCTGTCAGAATCGTTCTTTTCATCGGATTGCTGATATGGAAACCGCAATAGACGCAGGAGTTGGTGCATGAATTGGTGATATAGAGCGGCACAAACATAGAGATTGTTTTGCCGAACCGCTCCATCGTATATTTCTGGCTGAGACGGGCCATCACTTCCAGATAGGGAGTGGCGGCAGGTGAGATCAATGCCATAAAATCATTGACATCTAGATGCTCTTTTTTGCCTAATGCACGGCGCACATCGGCATCTGTCTTGGAATAGATGGCTTTTGTCGTCTCTTCCCAGGATATTTTTTCTAATTCGTCTGAGAACATTTTAATTAATTGAAAGTTGAAAATTAAAAAGAAATGAGGTTGTGATTTGGTTTTGGTATAATCACAATTCATTATTTATCACTCTTGGCATTTTTCTTCAGATCACGGGATAATCTCATGGCGCAGAAATTAGGTCCGCACATCGTGCAGTATTCTCCGTCAATGTGATGTCCCGCGCGGAAATATCCCTGTGCCCGTTCCGGATCGAGAGACAAGTCGAACTGATCTTTCCAGCGGAATTCGTAACGGGCCTTGCTCAAGGCATTGTCGCGTACCTGTGCTCCCGGATGCCCTTTGGCAAGGTCGGCAGCATGAGCGGCAATCTTATAAGTGATAACCCCCACACGTACGTCTTCTTTGTCCGGCAGGGCAAGATGCTCTTTCGGAGTGACATAACAAAGCATCGCCGTACCTAACCAGCCGATTTGAGCAACTCCGATGGCAGAGGTAATGTGATCGTAGCCAGGAGCGATATCCGTCACTAAAGGGCCGAGTGTATAAAATGGCGCATCATGGCATTTCTCAATCTGACGTTCCATGTTCTCCTTGATTTTATGCATCGGTACGTGTCCCGGTCCTTCGATAAATGCCTGCACGTTCTTTTCCCATGCACGAAGTACCAGTTCTCCCATCGTGTCCAGTTCTGCAAACTGTGCTTCGTCGTTGGCATCATGGATAGAGCCCGGACGCAGTCCGTCTCCCAATGATACGGCAACGTCGTATTGAGCCAGAATATCACAGATATCGTCAAAGTGTTCATACAGGAAACTTTCCTGATCGTGCACCAGACACCATTTGCTCATGATGCTTCCTCCACGGCTGACAATGCCGCACAGACGTTTATCGGCAAGATGAACATTATGACGGCGGATACCTGCATGAATCGTAAAATAATCTACTCCCTGTTCGCATTGTTCGATCAGTGTGTCCCGATAGATTTCCCAGTTAAGGTCTTCCACTACGCCATTCACTTTCTCAAGTGCCTGATAGATAGGTACAGTGCCTACCGGTACAGGGCAGTTGCGGATGATCCATTCACGTGTCTCATGAATATTTTCTCCTGTTGAAAGGTCCATCAGTGTATCACCTCCCCATTTGCAGCTCCATAAAGCCTTTTCCACTTCCTCGTCAATGCTGGAAGTGGTGGCAGAGTTTCCGATATTCGTATTGATTTTCACAAGGAAGTTACGGCCGATAATCATCGGTTCGGCTTCCGGATGATTGATGTTGGCAGGCAGCACCGCACGTCCTTCTGCTATTTCTTTACGGACAAATTCGGGGGTAATGTGAGTCTCGATTCCCAGTTCCTCACAGTTCATATTTTCGCGGATCGCCACATATTCCATTTCCGGAGTGATGATTCCTCGTTTGGCGTATGCCATCTGAGTGATGGCTTCTCCTTTTTTTTTGGCACGATAGGGAAGGGCGATGTGTTCAAAGCGGAGATGATCCAGACTTTTGTCATTACGTCTCATTTGTCCGTATTCCGAAGTGATTTCGGGGAGTTGCTCTACGTCACCGCGTCCCACAATCCATTCTTCCCGTAAGCGGGGAAGTCCTTTCTTAAGATCAATGCTCATTGACGGGTCACTGAACGGACCGCTGGTGTCATATACGTATACTTCCGGATTCGGAGTAGCTATCTTTTCTTCGCCTTCGAAGCTGACGCTGGGCACTTGTTCAACTTTCCGCATGGCTACACGGATGTTCGGATAGAGTTTACCCGGCAGATATACTTTCTGAGAACGGGAAAATTTTATTTTTTGTTCCATAGAATTTTATTATCATATCATTAAGAATAGTGAAACAAACACTACTCCCTACTTATCACCTATTACTTATTCCAAAAATGCAGTTAAAGGTGAACTTGCTTCTGCTATAAAGTTATCAGCCTGCAGACCCAGTCCTGCTTCGTATGCCCGTCTTCCGGCTTCGGTGGTGGCTTTGAAGGCCAACGCCATTTCTACCGGATTGCCTGCTACGGCGATAGCGGTATTTACCAGTACGGCAGAAGCTCCCAGTTCCATTGCTTCGGCGGCATGGCTCGGTGCACCGATTCCGGCATCTACGACAACGGGGATACCGGCCTGTTCGATAATAATCTGCAGGAATTCTTTGGTTTGCAGTCCTTTGTTAGTTCCGATGGGAGCGCCTAGCGGCATTACGGTAGCGGCACCGGCTTCTTCCAGTCGTTTGCAGAGCACAGGGTCGGCCTGGCAATAAGGTAATACGATGAAGCCCAGTTTAACAAGCTGTTCTGTAGCCTTCAGGGTTTCGATAGAGTCGGGGAGCAGATAGCGGGGATCCGGATGGATTTCCAGTTTCAGCCAGTTGGTACCAAAAGCTTCACGTGCCATCTGTGCGGCGAAAACAGCTTCTTCCGCATCGCGTACTCCCGATGTGTTGGGTAGCAACTGGATATTCGGATGAATAATATGTTTCAGCATATCGTCTTCTTTGTCATCCATGTCGATGCGCTTCATGGCTACGGTTACCATTTCAGTGCCCGATGCCAGAATGGCTTGTTCCATTACTTCATTGGAATTGAATTTTCCTGTACCCAGAAAAAGGCGGGAGTTGAACTCACGGCCTGCAATTACTAACTTTTCCACTTTTCAATTATTTTATTTGATTATACGTTTCATGTTCAAAATCTTTCGTGTTTCCGCTGCCGGATCCTCCGCCCGAAGAATCGTTCCGGAAAGCGCGATTCCGTTCACTCCGGTTTCGAGTATGGCAGGTATATCCTCACGGGTGATTCCTCCGATGGCTACTACCGGCAGTTCGATATTCGCTTCCTTCATCTGAGATAAAATAGCGGCATAACCTTCCAGTCCCAGAACAGGACTCAGGTTTTTTCTTTGTAGTGGTAAACCGGAAAGGACCGATGCCGAGGTAATCCGCTCCGGCACGGTAGTGCTGTACGACATCTTCGAATGTATTTGCCGTACCTCCGATAATAAATGCTTCTCCAAGTAATTGTCGTGCCTGATCTATCGGCATGTCTTTTTTGCCCAGATGCACTCCGTCCACTTCCAGCTTTTTGGCAAGTTCGACGTGATCATCCAGAAGTAAGATCGCTTCTTTTTCTTTGCAGAGAGGCTTTAGTTGGAGGGCAACAGCTTCCACCTCTTCATACGGAGCTTCCTTCATGCGTAGCTGAATCCATTTACATCCTCCTTCAAGTGCCATGAGTGCCGATTCGAAATAAGTATACCGATCGGTCTGGTGGGTGATAAATTGTAGACTGACCATACTTTTACCCTCCACAAGCCGCTTTGATGACCACGAGGTTATCATTCTCCTGTAACGCGAATTTCTCCCATTCGGAACGTGGAATCATTTTGTTGTTTACGGCAATAGCGATGCCTTGTGCCGGAAGTTCCAGTTGGGCAGCCAGTTGTGTAAGGGTAGAAGCAGGAGTCATTTTCACCTCTTTGTTGTTAACTTGTACTTTCATTGTCCTATCAGTATTAATAAGTTGAAAGTAAATACAAAGAGCGTGCTTATATAGAAAGGCGATAAGAAAGAAACACAATCCCTACGTCAGTGCTAACTGCCTCAGGTTCCTAGGGTATAATCTCAGCCCCTCTTTGGGGCACCCCTTTGTCTTTACGGGAGCAAAGTAAGCGAAAAAGAAACAAAGATTCATCAAATTATCCGGTTTTTTTTCATTTTTCTTCCGATTCCCGTTTTTTGATAGGATGAGAAAAGACAAACCGTGCTCCGTTCTTATAATTCTTGTCAATCCAGATATCGCCTCCCATGCGTTGTATGGTCAGTTTGCAGATTGCCAGTCCCAAGCCTGTTCCCTGCACAAATTCGTTGAGCTTCTCAAAACGCTGGAATACCAGTTCCTGCTTGTCTTCGGGGATGCCCGAGCCTGTATCGGTCACAGAGAACAGCATACACTGGTCTTCTTCATCTATTTCATAATTCAGCGTGATACTTCCGCCGTCGGGAGTAAACTTCAACGCATTGTTCAGTAAGTTGATGATAACCTGCTGCAAACGTAGCGGATCGGTATAGAGCATATAAGGCTCTTTCGGCATCTGAAGCCTGACATCTATATCTCTTGTCCGGTTCTTTCTGGTCAGTGTGATCATGTTCTGGCAATGATTTACCAGTTCGCACCATTCATACTTGAACAGCAGTTTGCCTGATTCCAGACGTGATACATCCAGTACATCACTGATCAGTTGCAATAACAATTCGGAATTAGTCTGGATGATATCCGCATATTCCTTCTGCTCGTCCGTTGTTTCCACGGTATCGATCAGCAGGCTGGAAAAGCCGACAATGGCGTTCAGCGGTGTCCGTATTTCGTGGCTCATATTTGATACGAAGGCACTTTTCAGTTGATTGGCTTCTTCGGCACGCTCTTTGGCATGACGTAGTGCAATTTCCGATAATTCCAGTTTCTTTTTATCTTCCCTTAGTTGGGCTGTAGTCTTCTCAAGGTGATTCTTTAAGATTTTTGTCCGGTAATAATAATACAGTGAGATAAACAGTCCGCCTATCAGTACAAGGAAGGTAAACAGGATGAATTGCACTTCCGTCCGATATGCCTGAAAGAAAGGCACCTGTTGGTTGATGATAAGTGAATTGAAAGGTAGTTTCTTGTCCTGAAATCCCCATTCATGCAGTTTGTTGGCATCAAATTTGTATCTGTTGGGCAACAAATGAATGTGGCCGACATTGTTTTTTCCCTTGTCCAGAAATTGATAAGCCTGTTCTCCCATGCTTCTCCCTATTCCGTCGTATTGGGGGATATATCCTCCGATTGCCCAATAACCGATGGCGGTAGCAGTCAGGCTGAAAACAGGCAACTCTGGATTCGCTTTGGAGAAAGCATATACAGAGTTGTTCATATACGTTATGCCCCGATTGTCAATTCTCCAGATACCCAGTAGTGCAACCGAATTTTTGGGGACATCGCGTAGTTGTTTGGCGGCAGCATCAAGGGTGTGGATACGGCCGTCAATATAGGTCGTCGATATTTCCGGATAGCGTTTCATATTCTTTTTTACCCACGCTTGTTCGGCAAGTCCGTTGTAGGTGTTGTCCGAGATGAACACTAAATGCTCCATATCCGGATAAAAGCTTCGCATCATTTCTATGTCCTTATCGATATCATATTCATATGTGTTACAGTATATTATATTGTATTTGTTCATTCTTTCCGTTAAGTCGATACTCTGAGGTTCATAAGTCCGTATATCAATAGAGTCTTCCGGAATACGGATGCCGTTGCGCGATGCCATAGCGCAAAATACGGGCAGTTGTCTGTACTTCTCGTCTTCGAGGTGCAGGAAACTGCTCCACGCTTCGCCACCCAGCAGGATAACCAGCTTGGCGTTCGGATGTTTGTCCAGAATGTTGGTAAGTCTTTTTTTCCATTTTCTGGATTGATTGAGGTCGGTAACATTCATGTTTTCTACGATGGTGGAATACTTGCCACCCAGTTGGCGGTACGTTTCTACGAACGTGTTGATATTATCGTAGGTATATTTAGTATCGGAATTATAGGACGTCACGAAAAGAATCTCCTCTTCCGGTTCTTCCGGAATAGCCGCATTGCCTGTAAAGGAGAATAAAAGAAAGGAAATAACGTAGACAATGCGCCATTTTTTATTTTTTAGCTGAAGTGTCATAATTGTCTGTTTTGATTTTCGGCTATTGCAAAAATACAAATTATGCCTTTGAAATACAATAGATAGTTTAGTTTTTTATGCTAGAAAAAAGGCCGCTGTGAAATTCACAACGACCTTTTCAATAGTATAGTTTAGCTTAATTTTAATGAGTCCGGTTACATTCGTTTTTCTACCACATCCCAGTCGATGATGTTCCACAGGGCGTTTACGTGGTCGGCGCGGCGGTTCTGGTAGTCCAGGTAGTAGGAGTGTTCCCACACATCAAAACCCAGAAGTGGTTTCAGTCCGGCGCGTACAGGGTTACTGCCGTTTCCTTCTTTGGTGATATGCAGTTTACCGTTCTTATCTACTGACAACCAGGCCCATCCTGAACCGAACAATCCGACTGCTGCTGCATTGAATTCTTTCTTGAAGTTTTCAAAGCTGCCGAAATCACGTTTGATGGCTTCTCCCAGTTTGCCTGCCGGTTCCTTTTTCGAAGGTTTCGGAGCGAATTGGAGGAAATATAAATTGTGATTCAGCACTTGGCCGGCGTTGTTGAAGATAGCTCCATCGGGAGCGGTGGCAACGATTTCTTCTACCGTTTTGCCTTCATATTCTGTTCCGGGCACAAGGCTATTCAGATTATTTACATATGTTTGCAGATGTTTTCCGTAATGGAAATCTATCGTTTGCTGACTGATTACAGGTTCCAGCGCATTGTTTGCGTAAGGAAGTTTAGGCATTTCGTAAGTCATGGTCATAATTATTAAAGACATTAATATAGTATTCATATTGTCAAAACTTTAAATGGTTTTGTTATACTATAATAACAGCCATAGTTCGCAAAAGGTTCACGGTATTTTATTTTTATTTATAAATGTACTGTATACGTTCCACTTGCTGCGGGTTGTCATAGCTGGTGCGGCATATCCATTGTCCCGTATTGTCATATTCGTAATAGGAGTCACCGTCGATCCGGTTTCCGTACTCGTCGTACAGGCAGGTCAGGCAGCCGGACGTCTTCTGGCTGTTGCCGAAGATACGTTGGTAGACGATGCGGGTGAGGTATCCGTATTTATCATATTCATACAGTTCTTTTTGCGAGAGAATCTGGTTGGGCGAATTGACAAAGAGCATATTCTGATGCTGAGATTCGGTCATTCTGCCTTTGTCGTCGTATTTGTTGACTGTATATCCCTCCATTTCCCCGTTCTTGTTGTACTCTTTGGTTTCCGTCAGTAATCCCTGCTTGTTGTAGCTGCTGACGGTATATCTGCCGTCCATGTATTTTAGAGAATCGCTTTCGATGCTACCGTCGATACCGATGCGGCGTGCACGGCGGTAAAAGTCCGTTTTGGTTTTCGGATTAGTTTTCACTTCGAAGATGCAGTGGCCTTGCGGGTCGTACAGCCTGCTGGTTTGCACTTCGTTGATGGGTTGTCCGTTCTTTTCGGTCACGGATAATGTGGTGGTAAGCTGCCCCTTGTCATTGTAGGTGTAGCTGGTCGTAATATTGCCGGTGCTGTCGGTTTCGCAGCACTTTATCAATCGTCCTTGAGTGTAATATTTCACGGTAGTCGGAGTGGAAACAATGGCTTGCAGGATAAATGGAGCACGCAAATTCTTTGCCTGGTCACGAAATTCCTTATACTTGTGTGTTTTGAGGAATTCCTGCAATAGACCGAGCGATTCGGAGTTGACTATTGCCGGCTTCAGAAGCTCGAAGTCTGCCTTTTCACTGAGATATTCAAGATCGTTCAGGTGAGTCCGTGCACCGGTGGCCAGATAAGGTGTGTTCTTGTAATCATCGATGATCTGCCGGATGGCGGTGGCATTTCCTTCTTTTTTCAGGCTGTCGATACGTTGGAACAGGAAATCATCGTATAAGGTACGGACCTCGGCAAGATAGGGGCGCGGACCTCTGTCTTGATAATACTTCTGCATTTCGGGGTCTTCAAAGAAGGCTTTGAAGTTTGCAGGAGTCGGGGCCGTCTTCACCAGTTGGTAGAGCCGTACGTTTTCGGAGGCGTTGACTTGTGCGATAAATTTGCCGTTGGGATACTCCTTGACGTAAGTCTGGTAAATGATGGGAGTGGGGGCTTTGAGCATTCCTTCCAGCAGTGCCACCTCGCGGATGTTCTGCAGCCGTTGCAGCATGGCGGAGTCAACCGGATATTCGGTGGCGTGAATGCTGTCCAGCAGTGCCCGGCTGAAAGGAATTTTATCTTTCGAGGCCTCCAGCAGGTTGATAATGGACTGGTCCGCCTTGTCCCGTATCTGAGAAAGCGGAATCTTTTCCCCTTCACAGATACCGGGGAAGTTATTTTGGGCGGCTTTCTCGTAGCAGCCGAAATAGAGGGTGGCTGCCTGTTCGCTCTGTCCGTTCCACAGGTCGTTGAGGACGTCCATCAATGATAAATCTTCGGCATAGTACGCCTTTGTTTCGTCATCCAGTTTTTCCCTGTTCTTCTGCCATTTGTCGGCGTCATTGTCGTTCAGATACCTCAGCAGCTTTTCCATGCGGCTTTGCTTTTGCGCCATTGCTTGCTGTGGTATGCAGGCGACAAGGCACAAACATAAAATAAATGATAAAAATATACTCTTTTTCATTGCTTTGAGTGGTTAGGTTAAATAGTTAGTGATGAAAAATCATAAAAATATCTTCATTGTCAAATGAATGTTATACTTTTGTCGTATTGAAACAAATTTGAACGCCAAGGGTTTGTTAAAAATCCTCATTGTTTTTATAATGCTGTTATGAATACCAACTATATAGAGGAATTAAATGAGAGTCAGTGTGCAGCAGTGACTTATAATGACGGGCCTTCGCTGGTGATAGCCGGTGCAGGTTCGGGAAAGACACGTGTGTTGACTTATAAAATTGCCTATCTGCTGGAAAACGGCTATCAACCGTGGAACATCCTCGCACTGACCTTTACCAATAAGGCGGCGCGTGAGATGAAAGATCGTATAGCCCGTCAGGTGGGCATGGAGCGGGCACGTTATTTGTGGATGGGTACCTTCCATTCCGTCTTTTCCCGTATTCTCCGTGCCGAAGCAAAGTATATCGGATTCACTTCCCAATTTACCATTTATGATTCGGCGGATAGTAAAAGTCTGATCCGTTCCATCATCAAGGAGATGGGACTGGACGAAAAGACATATAAGCCGGGGATGGTGCAGGCCCGCATTTCAAGTGCCAAAAACCATTTGGTTTCTCCTACGGGATATGCCGCCAACAAAGAAGCGTATGAAGGAGATATGGCAGCCAAAGTGCCCGCTGTCCGTGAAATATATACCCGTTACTGGGAAAGATGCCGTCAGGCGGGAGCTATGGATTTCGATGATCTGCTGGTGTATACGTATATTCTGTTCCGCGACTTTCCGGAAGTGCTGGTCCGTTATAGGGAGCAGTTCCGTTATGTGCTGGTGGACGAGTATCAGGATACGAATTATGCCCAGCATAGCATTGTACTTCAGCTGACGAAAGAAAATCAGCGTGTTTGTGTGGTAGGCGATGATGCGCAGAGTATCTACTCTTTTCGTGGAGCGGATATTGATAATATCCTTTATTTCACGAAGGTTTATCCTAACACGAAAGTCTTTAAACTGGAGCAGAATTATCGTTCTACGCAAACCATCGTCTGTGCTGCCAACAGTCTGATCGAAAAGAATGAACGTCAGATTCGGAAAGAAGTATTCTCTGAAAAAGAACGGGGCGAACCGATTGGCGTGTTTCAGGCTTACAGTGATGTGGAAGAAGGGGATATCGTAGCCAATAAGATAGCTGAACTGCGTCGGGAACATAGTTACGGCTATGCTGATTTTGCCATATTATACCGTACGAATGCGCAGAGCCGTGTTTTCGAGGAGGCTCTTCGGAAACGGAGTATGCCCTATAAAATCTATGGCGGACTTTCATTCTACCAGCGTAAGGAGATTAAGGACGTCATTGCTTACTTCCGCTTGGTAGTGAACCCGAATGATGAAGAAGCATTCAAGCGAATCATTAATTATCCTGCCCGTGGCATCGGTGATACGACGGTTGGAAAAATCATCTCAGCTGCCACTGAAAATGGTGTCAGCCTTTGGGCGGCGCTTTGCGAGCCATTGAACTACGGGCTGAACATTAATAAAGGTACGCACACCAAACTGCAAGGTTTCCGTGAACTGATAGAAGGCTTTATGACCGATCAGGCAGACAAGAGCGCGTATGAGATAGGAACGGATATTATCCGCCGGTCCGGCATCATCAATGATGTCTGTCAGGATACTTCGCCGGAGAATCTGAGTCGCAAGGAAAACATTGAGGAATTGGTGAATGGTATGAATGATTTCTGCGCTTTGCGGCAGGAAGAAGGCAACCCGAATATTTCTCTGACAGATTTCCTTTCGGAGATTGCCTTGCTTACTGATCAGGACTCGGACAAAGCGGATGATGGAGAAAAGATAACATTGATGACCGTTCATTCGGCCAAGGGGCTGGAGTTCAAAAACGTATTCGTAGTGGGACTGGAAGAAAACCTTTTCCCCAGTGGCATGGTGGGCGATTCTCCCCGTGCTCTGGAAGAGGAGCGTCGTTTGTTCTACGTGGCTATTACCCGTGCCGAAGAACATTGTTATATTTCTTTTGCCAAGACCCGTTTCCGTTATGGAAAGATGGAGTTTGGAAGTCCCAGCCGTTTCTTGCGCGATATCGATGTGAATTATTTGCGGTTGCCGCATGAGGCGGGAGTCAGCCGGTCGGTGGATGAAGGTGCAGGGCGTTTCCGCAGGGAGATCGAAGGTGGATTTACGCGTACGGCATCTCCTACACGAACGCCTTATGGTACTAAATTTTCCGATCGTGAACGTCCGAAGGCTCAGGTGATTGCGCCCACTGTGCCGAAGAATTTGAAGAAGGTCAGTGCGGTGAGTGGAAGCAGTACACGGTCGGCTTCAGCCGGTTCGGCATCTGTAACAGGAGTACAGGCGGGGCAGATGATAGAACACGAACGTTTCGGCTTGGGCGAAGTGATCAGGGTAGAAGGAACGGGTGATAATGCAAAAGCAACGATTCATTTTAAAAATGCAGGGGACAAGCAACTATTGTTGCGTTTTGCACGTTTTAAAGTGATAGAGTAATCATAGTAAAATTAGAGATGATCATGAGGAAACAACTAACTGTAATTCTGCTTTCTGCTCTGATGTTGAGCGGATGTGCATCGGGACGTATGGGAAATCCCGGAGCAATTGTAGGTGGTGCTGCAATTGGGGGAAGTCTGGGAAGTTCGATAGGCGGACTTATCGGAGATAATAATCGTGGCTGGAGGGGCGGATATCGCGGCTCTGCCATTGGAAATATTGTTGGCACCATTGCCGGTGCAGCGATAGGGAATGCGCTGACTGCTCCGAAACCGGATCCGATAGAGGAATATGCTTACGTTCCGGAAGTCAGACAAGGGCAGTCTCACTCTAAGTTTAAACCTCGGACACAGACTCAGCAGCAACTGACTCAGTTGAAACTGCGCAAGATTCGCTTTATTGACGATAACCGTAATCATGCGATAGACGGGGGAGAAAGCAGCAAGATCATCTTTGAAATCATGAATGAAGGACGGAATCCGGTTTATGACGTGGTTCTTATTGTAGAGACGGTCGGGAAAGTGAAACATATCGGCATTTCTCCTACTGTAATGATAGAAGAAATTCTTCCGGGTGAGGGTATCCGCTATACGGCTACAGTCTATGCCGGAAGTAAGCTGAAAGATGGTGAAGTGACTTTCCGCGTAGCGGTGTCCGATGAGAATGGGGTAATCTGTGATTCTCAGGAGTTTACGCTGCCTACACAGCGGGCGGACTAGGACAAGAATAGCTCAAAATATTCGATTTGTTATAGTGACAGTATGTGCTCGGGATAGTGACACTATCCTTGGCACATACTGTCACTATGTTAATGGGATGGTGACACTATCCCAATACAATAGTCCGGTGCAGTCATTACACAATAAAATGAAGTATCGGTTTCATCTACACAGAAGCATTCTATATGAGTATCTGTCAAAATTTTACGTATCGGTTTTCCTTCCCAGTCGAAAACCCAAATCTCGCTGTTTAGAGTTTCTTTTTGTTCTTCGTGCATCCGATTGGTGTTTGGGTTATAAGTACATAAACATAGTTATTGGAAACGGCAATGCCTCGTGCTCCCAGTTCGGCATCAGGATTATCACTTTCCGCATACACACCGTCTGGGCTTGAATTGAACTGATAATGATAGGGTGCTAACAATAGTCTTTTATGGAGCGTTAATGTTTCCGGCTTATAGTCCCATAGCTCAAGTACATTACTGGTAGCACATGCCAGACGTTTCCGGTCGGTGTTGTAACCGAATTGTGATTGATGAAACATACCTTTAGCCGTATTGGGTATGTTTTCTTCTCCACTTTGATAGTTCGGGAAGTCGCCGCATTTGGATATAACATTGCCGTCATTATCTAAAATAAGGAATCTGCAATCTTCAAAAACACCGGACGCTATAAAGCGTGATTCGCTTATCGGATAGACTCTGTCAATGCTCATGGGCAGGTGTATCAACTCTCCTTGTCGCTGGATGGAAAAGTCTTTCGTGTTGAATATATAGTTTTGCGCTGTGAAGTGCCATCGATTGTGTATGAAGGCAGACGAATCAGACAGAAAGAATTCGACAGGGCTTAAAAATTCATCAGGTCCTTGTCCTTGTGGCAGCATTTGATTTACAAAGCGTTGTTCACTAAGACTATAGCAGTATAAAAGGCTGTCTCCTTTAAAATCACCGGCATATAAGATATCTCCTTTCTTTTTTATATCCATTGGAATGGAGATAAAGGCTTCCTTCAAAGCGGTAGATTTAGCAGTTGTGCTTTCGCTAAAGGATACTCTTTTTTGTGATTCACTACAACTGAACAATGGCAATGCCAAAGTAAACAATAGAATGATGTTTTTAGATTTCATTTTGTTTTGCTTTATTTTGTACTATAACTACAAAGATAACGTATGTGTTTTGAAAAACAAGGATATTGAAGAGAAATAGGGCTAAAATATTTATAGTGAGAACATAATAATATAATTGGCATTCGGTAATTACCATATATTGTGTTAACTTTGTGATTTATTTGATGGTAATTGTAGTTGCGTTTTTGCTAAAGGGTATATTTATTGCCATAAATAGTATTGATCCACATACCAAAGAACTTGTCGGTAACCGAATATACTTTATTGATTTCTGTAATAATGTCTTTTTCAAGCAGTTTTTTAGTTGCGGACTGTACAGAACTTGCGGATGTCAGACTGTATCGTTTGATAAATTTCGCTGATGTGACGTTTTCTGCTTCACCTACTTTGGCAATGGCATAAAGCAATTCCTTCTGCTTTTCGGGAATATTAGATAAGATTTCCCGAAAGATTGTATCATTATATGCAATAAGGTTATCTATAGCTGTTTTGATAATTTCCAGTGTACATTCTTTCCCTTTCGGTGTATCTGCAAAAGCTTCATTGAATGTTTTTTGAATATAAAAGGTATGTCCTTTGAATAGCCGATATACTTTTTCTATATTTTCGATTTCAATATGCCGTTTTCTTTTTTGGAAATGGTCTGCGATAAATGGTATATAGATTTCCGGTACAATGGCTTTCAGTTCCAAAATATCGGCACTGTGGTAGAATGGACGGGATGAAGATAGAAACATTTCCTGCATCATATGCCGTTCACTTCCGGCAAAGATGAAATTGCTGTTTTCTATTTTCTGTATGTGTGTGCGTAGTAATGCTTCTATATTCTTCTCGGGATATTTAGCAATTTGTTGAAACTCGTCGATGGCAACAATACAAGGTTTGTCTGCTGCTATCAGACATTGAAATATTTCTTCCAGTGTATATTCGGGTCGATCAATATCCCCCAGTTCCAGATTGAAAGTAGGTAGATTGGTCAGCGGGTCAAATCCGAATTTACCATTGATTGATTTAAGTGTCTGGATAAACAGGTTCGCCATTTTCTTACTGCGGGGCAATAGTGTTTCATAAATTTCTTTGCCAAGCAGATAAGTGAATTCTCTTAAGCTTGATGTATGGAGTATGTCAATGAAGAAAGTATAATATTCTTCTTTTATTTCAGGTTTCTCATAACAGAAACGGATTAGTCCCGTTTTACCCATTCTTCTGGGTGAGATAATGACAAGGTTATTGCCATTGGTTAATGATTTAACCAGCCTCTCTGATTCTTTCACGCGATCGCAGAAGTACTCGGGTTCTATTTTTCCAGTTACTATAAATGGGTTAATTTCTTTTGCCATACCTGTTTCAATTTTCCGTAAAGGTAGTTATTTGAATAGAATTATGCAAATCGAATAATGTTAATAAAGTACCTACCACGTAAGCGTTCATATCATACGTAAATCATATTTTCGCTTTCGGACTTGCAGGTTCAATACTTTTGTTATATATTGCGATTCGGTTTCCGTTAAACTCTTTATTATAGTTTGGTCACTACAAATAAAGGAATACCTTGGCAGGTACGAAAATCTTCTTATTTTTTATTTCAATCATTTTTTAACAGGCTCTTATAAATAATAAAAAAGTTTATGAATAAAATCTTTTTAAGTATCACAGCATTGTTTGCTATTAAAATATATTCATGTATCACTACATGCCCGAATTGAATAGTTTAATGGATTATTTCTCAGGGGATTACCCCTGAGAAATAATTGAAAATACCCAATTTATATTATGAATAAGATAATTATACTTCTATTGTTAATGATTATATGTGCTTGCTCATCTAATAAACAAAAAATCATTGATGGTATCGAAAAAATACCTATTGAAGTACGTAATGCTTCTTCTGATGCTTCCGTGTTTCTAGAGAAAATAGAAATTACTCCTTTAGAAACGAAAGATTCATCATTAATAGGTAAATTTAAAAAAGTCATGTATGACCAAACAATGGATATATATGCGATTTATGATAAAGATCAAGTTGTCTCTACATTTTCAGGTACAGGTAAATTTATTTCTAATTCAATAAATAGACAAGGTCAAGGGCCTGAAGAGTGTTCTATGGCTGTAGATATAAAATTTAATCCATTTTTAAAAGGAATTGATTTGTTGGATCCATATGGAGTAATATATACATATAGCCTTGATTTTAAATTATTATCAAAACGAAAAATTAAATCAAAATTTGCGCTTAATAGTCTTATGGCCTTAAGTCTTGATAAATATGTATTTACTAATCCTTTTATTTGGACAGATGAAGAAGTGTTATTTGCAAATTTGAAAACTCAGCAAATTACTAATGTTGGTTATAGTGGAACTATTTCTGTAGAAAATACGATGGACAAGGAGAAATTTTATACAATAGGTGAAAAGTTCTATTTTGTACCTAATGGTGTTAATTATTATTTTTATCAGATTGATGACAAAGCAATGGAGCTTACTCCTATTATGTATCTAGACTTTGGGGATTCAATGATAGAAGAAGACGATTTACCGGGATGTGCAACTGCAAAAAAATATAAATCAGATAAAGAAATGATGGAATTAACAGAAGAAACAGCAGGGAGAGCTGATTTTTTACGAAGTTCTAACTATGTTATTCCATTGATTAAATTCTTTAATGATGATTATGTTTATGTTGTTTTTGTACAGAATAGAGATACTGGCGGTAATTTTATATTTAACAGAAAAAAGAAAGAGGGATTTTTACTGAGGGATAAGAAGCCTTTTATTATGAAATTTTGCTTTGGTATAGTAGATAATATTTTAATGGCAATTTGTCATCCAGACGAAGTCGCTATGTATACAGATCCCAAATTCATGTCATCTGAGGATATTTTAAAAATGACACAGTTGAAAGAAGATGATAATCCTGTAATATTGAAATACTATTTGAAAAAATGATACGTATTCTAGGTCTTATATTTGTCATTATTTTGTTGTGTTCGTGTAAGGAAACGAAGAAAGATAGAATTATATCTCCTTATACTATATTAAGTTGATGTGTTAAATGCTTGCAGACATATTCCTTGTAATATGCTTGAAATATCTGAATCCTCCCGAATGGAACAGGATAAGGATAATCATTATTTCCGCATCATTCATACGGTTCGGTTTGTTCTGATGCGTATGAGTCGTATCTTCGAACATATATTTTCCCTGTTGCAATGCAAATTCCTTGCAGAAATCATCCGCCATACAATAAATCTCTGTACCTTTAGCCTCTGTGAACATAGTGGTAATCGTTTAAATGTTATAATTGAGCACTATAAATTTAATACTTTTATCGCTATGTTTCTTATAATCAAAAGAATATTTTAATCTTATATCTAACTCACATTATATTAAGTAGTAATAATGATTGCTGGAAATAATAGCTCGTTGACAGGATGACATAGTTAGAAAAATTATTATGATAATTTTTCTAACTATGTCATCCTGTCAACGACAGGTTTCAAATCATAAAGGTGATGTTGAAATTATTGATGTTTTGAATAGAAATAATCCTATACAAATCAATTTGTACGATATTGTAGATAGTGTCAAATATGTTCCATTGAGAACAAGTGAATGCTTATTAAGTGATATTGAATGTATAAAGAATGATGGAAATTTTTACTTTGTAAAAGATTCAAGAGGATTATTTGTCTTTGATGAAGAAGGATATTTTATTAATGAAATAAGTCATAGAGGAATAGGGCCGGATGAATATGTTTATTCGGATAATTTCTATTTGGATCGTGATAATAAATTGGTATGTCTTATCTGTAATTCTATGAGAAAAATTTTACAATATACTTATTCTGGAACTTACTTTAATACAATTCAATTAGATGCCAAAGATGCTAACATTGAATCTGCCTTGATGTGTGGTGAAGGTGAGCTTATTGCATATTATCCGTTACCAAATAATTATTCTCAAAGCAAAAGTGAATACAGTGTGTTCAGAATCAAGAATAACTCATTCATTGGTGAAACGCTGTTAAAAGCAAAAGAAATAGGAACTCAAAATATACATTATCCTTTTTTGCATTATCCAATAGCATTATTAGATAATCAATGTATTTTTATATCGGCATTGTCGAATGAGCTTTTTGTATATGAGGGAGGTCAAATAATGCCTGGATATTACGTAAATATACCAGAAAATGAGCCAAGTGAAGATTTTATAGAAGAACATAAAGACTTGAACTTTTTTGAATTGATTGAAACTTTAAAAAAAGTAATATAGGTTGGGGAATCACTGCTGTTGAGTCTTCTTCTGATTATTTATTTATGTCAATTAGTAATAAAAGTACGTTGATATGGGATAAAAAAAGATCAATTCAAATATCTAATATTTATGATCCTAATTTGAATCTTTATTCTGACTTACTTTTGCCTGGTGGAGTATCAGATGAGCATCTGGGTTTTTATTCTGCAGATTTTCTTTATGCTAACAAGGAGCTAATATTGAAAGGTAATGATAGATTTCTAGCTAAATTGGTTGGCAATTTGTTAGAAGATGATAACCCTGTCGTTTATCAATATTACTTTAAGAAAAATGCTATAGATATATTAATTGAAAAATATGGGATTTGATTATGACTAGAGGAAAATGTTTTCAGAAGTTTTTATTGCGTGACGATTAGAATTGACTTTGTTCTTTTTAGCTTTGTCCAAAAGCTTAAAGCATGAATCAAGGCAAATATATCTTCGCTCAATTTACAGATTTTCTTTCTCGTAGACAGTTCGACAACATCGTTGCAAGATATTCCGGCAACAAGTATGTGAAAAGTTTCACTTGCTGGAATCAGATGCTCTACATGATCTTCGGTCAGTTAATGGCATGCGATAGTATGCGAGATTTGATGTTGGCTTTAGAAACCCATCAATCAAAATGTTATCACTTAGGTTTCGGTTCTACTGTTACCCGTACAAATCTTGAGAAAGCTAACCGCAATCGTAATTGTAAAATCTTTGAAGAGTTTGTTTATCTACTGATAGAAACTGCTCGTAAGCGTTACTACAAGGATGATTTTGAGACAGCGGTTGAAGGTAATGTGTATGCTTTTGATTCTTCTACCATTAACTTATGTTTAAGTGTCTTTTGGTGGGCTGAATTCAGAAACCATAAAGGAGGTATCAAACTGCATACTTTATATGATGTGAAGACTTCCATTCCAAGCTTTATGCTAATAACTCCTGCTAAGATGCATGACGTCAATGCTATGGACTGGCTACATTATGAGAGTGGAAGCTTTTATATCTTCGATAGAGGGTACGTTGACTTCTCCCGCTTGTATCGCATAGATCAGTCTGAGGCATGGTTTGTCATTCTGGGGTACAACGATGAATGCTGTTAAGACGCAGGTCTATTGTGCGCTCATCACGTACTGCTTGGTGGCGATTGTTGCTGACAAATTGAAAGTAGGCCGACCGATCTACGAAATTCTATAGATTTTAGGAGTATCATTACTGGATAGAACACCTGTAAATGAGATACTTACTGAGCACGATTACAAAAATGTCAAAGAACTAAATTATAAACAATTGAAAATCATCTGGGAATAAGTGCCCAGTAATGTTATCGGATATTGAATATTGTTAACAAACTTATTCTTTTTGCTTTAATATGGTCCGTTTCTTTAAAACCAAAGGCCCGTTGGTTTTAAAGGAACGGGGTCTTGGTTTTAAAGGAACGATACTTTGGTTTTAAAGAAAAAATAGCGATTTGTATAAGGCTTGTAATCAGGTGTTTATGAAAATGTGCTTTTGAACTTGTGGAATTGAGAAATATTTAAACAATCATGATTTAATGAGCTAAAGATAATGATACGGTATTATTTATATTATGGACATTTATTTGATTATAATACCACTTTTGTACTTAATTTAGTAGAATGAATTATATCTTTTAAACGAAAATATTTCAAATGTTATGAAAGATGTTATCTTTGTGTTGTAAAACAACATAAATTAAAACAAAATGAGGTCTAAAAGCATAATTCTGTTATCTGTTATAGCTTGCATTGGAGGAATTGCATTCTTCTTCGCTTGTAGATATACTTATAAATCCAAAGTAGCCGAACTTAAGGAGAAAGCAAAAAGACTATTGTTGAGGCATTAGATCAAGAGTTAAAAAGTAGAAATATGGATGGATATTCTTCTCTCACTATTAAGTTAGATACTGTGATAGTTGATATTCCGGATACTGTTTATTTGGAAGATGAGTCAGGAAAACACTTATATCCATTAAATCCCCAAAAGAGTTTAATGAATATATCTAATAATACTAACGTACGCTTTTTGCATTCTATTGCATTTAGAAAGAATCCTCTTGTTGCAGATTCATTGAATGCTAAATGGAGAGAACATCTACTAAAGTCAGATGTTTTCTTTGAATCAGCTTTGCATATCTCTTTGATACATGCTAATAGTAGCGTGAAATCCCAAAATACGTTTCAGAGTGAATGGTGCAATTCTTCAAATTTAGTTTTTACTTTTTATATTGGTTATGTGTGTGAGATAGAGGTAATGGGTTATTTGCATTATACTGTGTGGAGTCTAATATATAAGGAGATGCTGCTATATGCATTGTTGTATATAATTGGGGGATATGGATTTTATAAGTTTTATAATGTTCTTCTTCGAAAGAAGCATTTATTACGTAGCAATGAAATAGTAGAGGTCGTTAGAGAGATTCCCGTAGAAATTATAAAAGAAGTTCATGTAGAAAAACAAGTAATAAAAGAAGTACAGAGAGTGGATAACATTCCTTTATGTTCTTACATATTAGGCGAAAATATAATATTTTATGCGGATCAGAATATCATAGAGGTAGATGGCATTAAGCAAAATATTCAGCCTCAATCAGGCCTACTCTTGGAACTATTTTTTTTAGAGAAAGATAATAGATACACATTAAAGGAAGACTTTATCATAGATAAATTGTGGCCTGATCATTCAGGCAATGATAAACGAATGCATTCAGCAATTGGACGCTTGCGTTCATTGCTCAAAAAAATAGATCCTTCATTTAATATAATAAATAAAAATGGTACATATCAGTTGATTATTCCTGAGAAGACACCTCTTTCATGAAATAGCCAAAAATGTCGATGAAATGGGAATTTTTACATTTTTACTTGACTCTATATTGCAAAAAATAATGCTAGGTTAGGATTGGTTAGCGATATTCTTTCCTTGTTTGTCATTTTCCTACTACTTTTACACCAAAATTAATCTTTAACGCAAAAGTAGTATGAAAAAAATTCTTTTTCTATTATGCATTATAGTAGCTGTTTTGTCTACTAAATATTTCGCTTCTCATAAAAGTGGGCAGAGTGTTTTGCTTCTATATAATATAGAAGCTTTGGCTGCTGCTGATGAGTATCCTCTCGTTAGCCATTGTTATGGGTCAGGGACCCTTGATTGTCCTGTAACTCATAGAAAGGTTGAATATATTGCTGGAGGGTATAGTCTTGAAGATCTTTATTAGCCTTCTTTTCTTTATCTGTATTTCTTGTGGAACAAGAAATAAGGAATATGCAGAGAATGTGTTTCCTTATTCTGAATTTCCACATGAGAAAGAGTTAAAGGGGGAGGTGATAAAGCTTGATACTGCCTTATTTCGTTGTCCATTCCGGATACGAGTTGAAGGGGATAAAGCCATTGTAATGGATTTGCATGGTATTGATTATTATGCTCATTTGTTTCAATATCCTAGCTTTCAATATTTATCTTCTTTTGGGAGGCGTGGTGATTCACCTACAGAAATGCTATCAATAGAGAATGTCCGTTTCTACAGTCATCAAGTATGGATATTAGATGCTAATAAAAGAGAATTAACGCGGTTAGGTTTTTCTTCATCCAGTGATTCGCTGCTCCGTGACGAAGCGGTAACATTGGGTGAAGATATTTTAAGACCGCTTGATTTTGCCATATATAATGATACTACCTTTATAATTCCTGATTATTCAGGTGAAAACCGTTTATGTACGGTAAATCGTAATGGGAGGTTAATTGGAAAGATTGGTACCATTCCAACGGTAAAGAAGAAGGTATTGCAAAATGCTCGACCGGCTTTAGCACAAGCATGGCGCAGTTTTCTTGATTATAATCCTCATAGCGGTGTATTGGCAATGGTTACTCAATTAGGTGAAGTGATTGAAGTGTATAATTTAAGAGATAGCACGTCTGTTATTCGTGTTGGAAAAAATGGTGAGCCTGAGTTTAAAATATCTGATGGGTATGGAATACCAACAGGAATTATGGGATTTAGTGATGTACAGGTTACAGATAGTGCTATTTATGTAGTATTTAATGGAACTACTTTTAAAGAGATTGCAAAGAATAACGGTCATCTTCCAGATGGGGGAAAGTATATCTATGTATTCAGTTTGAAAGGGGAACCACGATGTAAGTACTTACTTGACCATTATGTATATGGTATTTGGGTAGATGAATCTACTAAAACTATTATGGCGACGGATGTAAATAATGATCAACCAATAGTGGAGTTTTATTTTGGTTGAAGATGAGATCGTTAATTTAATTAAAAAGGAGCAGGGTGATGAATTGATTAATCTTGCCGGATTTTCTTCTACATCATCTGCTCCTTAACCACGTTAGAAAGGAGGTCAGGCAAAGATAGAAATAATATAGATTTGTGGCAAATGCGTTTTGCCGGATTTAGAGAAATAGTATAAATGAAAATATGTAAATAAAATAATTAAAATGAAAAAGAAAATAATGAGTATTATTAGTCTTGTTGCTATTGTTATGGCTATAGGATATAATATATATTCTTCTCAAAAGAGATATGTAGTCTTATCAGATTTGGTATTGGCTAATGTAGAAGCTTTAGCGCAAGATGAAAATCCTCCTAAATTATACTCAGCAGTAAAAGGTACTCTTTCATCTAATGGAAGCTTGAAGAGAATAAACGATGATAACGGTAAGTGTATTTTTAAACTCCTTATAAATGTTTCGACTGCTGCTGATTGTAAAATGTAAAGTAATATCGATATGAAAAGAAGATGGCTAATATATTGTATTGTATTGTTTATTAGTGCTTGTAGTGAAAATGTAGAAAATAAAAAGATATTTATTTCAGATGTACCAACGGAGAAAATTCGTGGAACTTTATATTTATCAGAGAATGCAAGCTTAAATGTGTTTTATGATATATGTGCTAGTGATTCTTTTGTCTATTGTTTAGATTTTTACAATGATTCAATATTGAAAGTTTTTCCTAGTATCAATTCTTCTTCACTGATTGGATATTGTATGAAAGGTCAAGGACCAAATGATTTGCTTTTTCCTTTTTTTTATGCGCAATTCATTTCAATCAAGAAATAATAAGATAAAATTAGTTGATTTGAATTCTTGGAGTGTGAAGGAAATCAATCCCTTCAATAATAACAGTTTGTCAAGAATAAATATTGATACTGTATTACCTTTACCGATAATGCCAGCCATAAAAGAGTATAATGAAACTGATTCTTGTATTTATGGAATAGACGCTGACATGCAGCATGGTTTGTTTTTCATATATAATAAAAATACTCAAGACATATCCTCTGTGGATTATTATTATGATGATAAGGAAATATCTAATAAATATTCTTCTAAAATAATGCCTTATCTATTTGAAAATCACCTGGTTGTTAATGAGCGTGCAGATGCGGTTTGCGTAGGTATGATTAATGTAAATGCTTTGTATTTATTTGATTTAACAGGAAATTTAAAAAAAGAACTGATTGTTGGAGATAAAATAACTTATCCAGAACCTGATCCGCAATATTTAGATTTTCCCAATGCAAAAAAATATTTTGTATCAATGACTGGTACTAACGATTTCTTGTATTGTTTATATAATGCAGATGCATCTGTATTCTCTAGTGTCTTTAAATTTGATTGGGAAGGAAATCTCTTATCAGTCATGCAAACTGATATGAAACTTGAGAAAATATCAGTTAATCCTACAAATAAATACATATATGGCATTAAAATGTCTGAGGAAGGGGGAAGTGATATTTTTAAATTTGATATGAGGAAATGATGATTAGATAAGAGATTATTAATTGTCAAGAAAAGAAAGGGGCAGGCTAATGATTTGTTAAATCTTGTCGGATTGATATACATTATCTTGCTCCTTAACTTCATAAAAATGAATTGTGGAAAAGATTTTCTGATTGAAGGGAAATTGGATATAAATAATTTATAAAAAATAGAGAAAAATGAAAAAGAAATTAATGGGTATCATTTCTATAGTTGCTGTTGCAGCAGTTGCAGGATATAATATGTATTCTTCGCGATCTGAAATAAGATTATCTGATTTGGCTTTAGCAAATGTAGAAGCTTTTGCACAAAATGAATCGAACCCCAATAAGCAAAAGTGTTATAGAAAGTGGAGAAAGGCATCTTCTCAAGATGCTTTGGCTATATGGGATTGGGTATGTCAAGATTGCGAATCATATTGGCTATTAGAGGCAGGGCAAAGAAATGAATGCTCAAAATAATGATTAATATATGAAGCCACACATTGTTGCATTGTTCCTTATGAGTATTCTTATATGTAGCTGTACTTCTCATAAGAAAGAACTTTTGTCTTTACCAGAACCTGCTGAAATTCATTCGGATAGTATTTTAGTACCTCCAGTAATATTATCTGCTACACGAATGTTTATAGCTCATGATATGTTGGTAATTTATGAACAACAGAAAGATACTTTGTTTTCTTTTTGGAAGTTGCCTCAGTGCCAATATTTATTTAGTGCGGGTTCTAAAGGAGAGGGACCTGATGAATTATTACTGTTAGATCGAGTTTTCGTTGAAACAGCTAATGGTTTTAAAACTTTCGAATTACCTTCAAATAAGATAAAGGATTTGAAAATTGATATCGTAGGTGATGGTAGACTAAAACTATATGCTGATAAACGTTTGGCGATAGACCAAATACCACTCAATCGTTTTACTTTTCTATCTGACAGTTCTTATTGTTTTTTATCTAATAATGAAGAATATGAATATACATTATTAGATAAAGAAAATAACATTCATTCGTTTAGTCCTTACCCTGATCTATTATATGGGAGAAATGAAGAAGCTAAAGCTTACTTATATAATAAGTTGCTTGTAGGTAAACCAGATGGTGAAAAGTTCGCATCTTTTTATGCTTATATTAA
>Ga0192234_1045_pt1 | contig 27501 bp, 25 predicted proteins | sample Koala_Koa27_B3_FD_131232 | JGI IMG/M metagenome (GOLD analysis project Ga0192234, IMG submission 131232) | Enriched cells from koala feces incubated with labeled cellulose particles, San Francisco Zoo, California, United States - Koala_Koa2-7_B3 ...
TTGTTTTTATTTTGATGAGGAAGCAGAACAAAAAGTAATGCCGCTTCTGTCTGGTCTTTCCGCAACACGCTGGCATCCTTTATTTGCTGATGTTAATGTTGCAGGGACAAGTAAGGCAACCGGCCTCTCGTTATTTGCCGATTACTACAGGGTTAAAGTTTCTGAAATAATGGCGTGCGGTGATGGCGGTAATGATATCCCCATGCTGAAGGCCGCCGGAATAGGAGTGGCGATGGGAAATGCGTCCGAAAAAGTTCAGTCAGTTGCCGACTTTGTCACTGATACGGTGGACAATAATGGACTTTACAAGGCTTTGAAACATTTCGGGGTAATATAAATGTCTTAATGAAGCTTGGCTACAAAGCCAATCACAGGTTTAAAATAAAAAAAAGAGTAACTTATCATAAGTTACTCTTTTCATTTTGTGGAGCGTATCGGACTCGAACCGATCACCTCGACACTGCCAGTGTCGCGCTCTAGCCAGATGAGCTAACGCCCCATTTTTATGCCACTGATATAACGTTTGTCAACGTTTTGCTTTTGTTGGCGCAAATATAATGGAATATTCTGAAATAATTGCTATGTTTGCGGAAAATAATTTATTGAAAGGACAGATGATATGCTGATTTATAATACAACTTTTCAGGTGGACGATGCTGTTCACGATAATTTTTTGATTTGGATAAAGGAAAGCTATATACCTGAAGTACAGAAACACGGGACGTTGAAAGCACCGCGTATCTGTCGGATACTGAGCCATCGGGACGACGGAAGTTCTTATTCTCTGCAATGGGAAGTAGAGAGTAGTGGATTGCTGCATCGCTGGCACATGGAACAGGGAGTGCGGCTGAATGACGAACTTACGAAAATATTCAAGGATAAAGTAGTCGGTTTTCCGACATTGATGGAGATAGTAGAGTGATTCAACCGGTAAAAGAAAAGATTATTTTGGGTATAGACCCCGGTACGACCATCATGGGATATGGAGTCTTGCGCGTGAAAGGGACTAAGCCTGAGATGATCGCGATGGGAATTATCGATTTACGTAAATTTGCCAATCATTATCTGAAGCTGCGGCATATTCACGAACGGGTATTAAGTATCATCGAAAGCTATCTGCCTGACGAACTGGCTATCGAAGCTCCTTTTTTCGGCAAGAACGTACAGTCCATGTTGAAGTTGGGACGTGCTCAGGGAGTGGCGATGGCAGTGGCATTGAGCCGTGATATTCCGATCACAGAATATGCTCCTTTGAAGATCAAGATGGCTATAACCGGAAACGGACAGGCATCAAAGGAACAAGTAGCGGATATGCTGCAGCGTATGCTGCATTTTCCCAAAGAAGAGATGCCTACCTTTATGGATGCGACGGACGGTTTGGCGGCAGCCTATTGTCATTTTCTGCAAATGGGACGTCCGGCAATGGAAAAAGGATATAGCAGTTGGAAAGATTTTATTGCGAAAAATCCCGATAAAGTAAAATAAACCCGCAATGAAAGAGGCTGGGAGTGAGAAAAGTAATAAACAAGTAAGTGCGAAGGTAGTGTGAGTACCGCAGGGGAGGTTTAGTATGAAAATGGGAACCAATTATTTAGCGATATTAGGGGTGACTACGGTGACGACAGTAATGAGTTGTACTACTGCGAAAAAGGAATATATGTCTTATGAATTATATCCGGTCCGTACAGGAAGTCTGATTGAAATGGAGTATACACCGGAGGCAACGAAGTTTACTCTTTGGTCGCCTACGGCAGATGAAGTACGTCTGATGCTTTATGAGGCAGGCGAGGGCGGACATGCCTATGAAACGGTAAAGATGCAGTCGGGGGAAGAAGGAACCTGGACAGCTGTGGTAAGTAAGGACCTTATTGGCAAGTTCTATACTTTCAATGTGAAGATCGATGACAAGTGGCAGGGAGATACTCCCGGAATAAACGCCCGTGCTGTCGGAGTAAACGGGAAGCGGGCCGCCATTATCGACTGGCAATCCACCAATCCGGACGGTTGGGAGAGTGACACCCGACCTCCTTTGAAGTCTCCCGCCGATATGATTATTTATGAGATGCACCACCGTGACTTTTCGGTCGATTCTACTTCAGGAGTGAAGAATAAAGGAAAATATCTGGCACTGACCGAACATGGAACGATGAACTCCGACAAGTTACTGACAGGTATCGACCATCTGATCGAACTGGGCGTGACACACGTGCATCTGCTTCCTTCTTTTGATTACGCTTCGGTAGATGAAACCAGACTGAATGAAAATTCGTACAACTGGGGATATGATCCGCAAAACTATAATGTACCCGATGGTTCCTATGCCACTGATCCCTATCAGCCCGCCACTCGTGTGAAAGAATTCAAGCAGATGGTACAGGCACTGCACAAAGCTGGTATCCGTGTGATAATGGATGTGGTGTACAATCATACATTCAATACCGATGAGAGTAACTTCGAGCGCACCGTTCCCGGTTATTTCTATCGCCAGAAAGAAGATAAAACCTTGGCAAATGGCTCAGGCTGTGGTAACGAGACTGCCAGCGAACGCCTTATGATGCGTAAGTTTATGGTAGAATCCGTCCTTTATTGGATAAAAGAATATCATGTTGACGGCTTCCGGTTCGACTTGATGGGAATTCATGACATAGAAACGATGAACGAGATACGGAAGGCTGTGAATGCGGTCGATCCTACCATTTGCATTTACGGAGAGGGGTGGGCTGCCGAGGCGCCTCAGTATCCGGCTGACTCCTTGGCAATGAAGGGAAATATAGCACAGATACCCGGAGTTGCTGTCTTTTCTGACGAGCTGCGTGACGGGCTTTGCGGACCTGTAGGTGATAAGCGCAAAGGAGCTTTTCTTGCCGGAATTCCGGGAGGGGAGATGAGCATAAAGTTCGGTATAGCAGGCGCTATCGAGCATCCGCAAGTACAGTGCGATTCGGTTAATTATACTCAAAAGCCGTGGGCGAAACAGCCTGTGCAAATGATCAGTTATGTTTCCTGTCACGACGGGCTGTGTTTGGTAGACCGACTGAAGGCAAGCATGCCGGACATCACTCCCGAACAACTTATACGTCTCGATAAACTGGCACAGACTGTGGTCTTTACTTCACAAGGTATTCCGTTTATTTACGCCGGAGAAGAAATCATGCGTGATAAGCAAGGCGTGGACAATAGTTATAAGAGCCCGGATGCAGTGAATGCCATCGACTGGCGGCGCAAAACCACCAACGGAGATGTCTTCATGTATTATAAACGATTGATCGATCTGCGTAAATCTCATCCGGCCTTCCGCATGGGAGATGCAGGACAGGTTCGAAAACATCTGGAATTTCTTCCTGTGGAAGGAAGCAACCTGATTGCTTTCCGTCTGAAAGACCATGCAAATGGAGATCATTGGGAAGATATCATCGTCGCATTTAATTCTCGTCCTACTCCTGCCAGGCTTACTATTCCGGTTGGTAAATATACAGTGGTATGTAAAGACGGAGTGATAGATGTACGTGGATTAGGCATACAAAACGGACCGGAAGTTATTATTCCCGGTCAGTCAGCTTTGATTTTATATAAGTAAATTCAGTCTTTTGATAATCGAACAGAATAGAAGAATATGATTCAGAATACATTCAACATGGCGGGGGGCGTGGCACGCAACCCGCTTGTGCGTTTAGCTGCACCCATCACGGCAACGATTTCAGCCGGAGAACACATTGCAATTGTAGGGCCCAACGGGGGAGGAAAAAGTCTTTTTGTCGATACGCTGATCGGTAAATACCCATTGCGTGAAGGGACGCTGCAATATGATTTTTCTCCTTCTGCCACCCAGACCGTCTATGATAATGTGAAGTATATCGCTTTCCGTGACACTTATGGGGCTGCGGATGCTAATTATTACTATCAGCAACGCTGGAACGCCCACGATCAGGACGAAGCGCCCGATGTTCGTGAAATGCTGGGAGAAATTAAGGATGAACAACTGAAACAAGAACTATTTGAACTTTTTCGCATAGAACCGATGCTCGATAAGAAAATAATTCTTCTCTCCAGCGGCGAACTGCGTAAGTTCCAGCTGGCCAAAACTCTGTTGACAGCTCCCCGCGTATTGATTATGGATAATCCGTTTATCGGGCTGGATGCACCTACCCGCGAGTTGTTGTTCTCTTTACTCGATCGCTTGACAAAGATGTCGTCCGTACAGATTATTCTGGTATTGTCAATGCTGGATGATATTCCTTCATTTATTACCCACGTAATTCCTGTGGATAAAATGACGGTGTACTCCAAAATGGAACGTGAGGCCTATCTGGAAGCTTTTCGTTCTAGGGATGTAGCTGTTTCTTTTGATGAGTTACAGCAACGTATCGTTGATTTGCCCTATGGTGGCAATAATTACGATTCTGATGAAGTGGTCAAATTGAATAAAGTCAGCATCCGGTATGATGACCGCACTATTCTGAAAGAGCTCGACTGGACGGTGCGACGTGGTGAGAAATGGGCATTGAGCGGTGAAAACGGAGCCGGAAAATCTACTTTGTTAAGCCTTGTCTGTGCGGATAATCCACAATCATATGCTTGTGACATCAGCCTTTTCGGGCGGAAGCGGGGTACAGGGGAGAGTATTTGGGAAATTAAAAAGCATATTGGCTATGTAAGTCCGGAGATGCATCGTGCTTATCTCAAAAATCTGCCGGCTATTGAAATCGTGGCCAGTGGGCTTCATGACAGCATCGGGCTGTACAAACGTCCCCAGCCGGAACAAATGGCCATCTGCGAATGGTGGATGGATATATTTGGTATTGCGGAATTGAAAGACAAACCTTTTTTGCAACTTTCCAGTGGAGAACAACGGCTGTCATTGCTGGCACGTGCTTTTGTGAAGGACCCGGAGCTGCTGATTCTGGATGAACCGCTTCATGGTCTGGATACTTACAACCGTCGTCGGGTAAAGAAGATTATTGAAGCTTTCTGCCATCGCAAAGACAAGACGATGATTATGGTGACTCACTACGAATCAGAGTTGCCGGGCACTATTACAGACCGTATTTTCCTGAAGAGAAACCGATGAAATGGACTGTTGTCTGAAAAATAATGTTTGGCTCTGCCATTCTGAACTAAGTGAGGGATGACAGAGCAATTTAAAAGAGATTTTTCTTTAATTAATTGGATGGGTGAACCAAAAGCAGGACCCTTTTCCTGGTTCTGATTCCACACCGATTTTCCCTCCCAGTTGCGTGACGATACTTTGGCAGATAGACAGTCCGAGTCCCGTACCGGGAATAAAACTGTTGAGTTTTACAAATCGGGTGAAGATAGCTTCCTGTTTTTCCGGCTCTATCCCCATTCCCGTGTCCTGAACGGAGAATTTCACTTCGTTTCCGTCTATTTGGTAGTCGATGGTGATATTTCCTTCGGAAGTGAATTTTAATGCGTTAGTCACAAAGTTCAGTAATACCTGATAAAGTCTGTTCTTGTCACTGGTGAACGTCAGTTCGGGTAAATTATCTTTCAGGCGGAGTTCTACTTGCGGACTAGTTTTCATTTGCATAGCCTGAAACAGATCGTTACAAAGCTGTTTCGCATTCACCCTTTCAGGAATAATATCGAAAGTTTCCGCTTCGATTTTCGATAAGTCGAGGATATCGGAAATAAGCTGAAGCAACAACTTGTTATTATCTTCTATGATCGTGATATACTGATGCTTTTCTTCTTGATCCTCCGCCTCTTCCAGCATACTTGAGAAACCGACGATCGCATTGAGCGGAGTACGTATCTCGTGACTCATGTTGGCAAGGAAGGCAGATTTTAAACGATCCGCTTCTTCGGCTTTCTCTTTGGCTTTGATAAGCATTTGCTCGGTTTCTTTTAGCTGGGTAATATCAAAGTTGATACACAGCATTTCGATGACATTATCCTGCGGTCGGTAGTTGCGGACCAACACATTCACCCGTGTCCACGTATAACTTCCGTCGGCTCTGCGGATACGTACATCCCTGCATAATTTCGTACTTTCGCCTTTGACCACTTTCGCCAGAAAGTCGAGCATAACAGCCCGGTCCTCCGGATGAAAGTGAGAATGGATACCGATAATTTCCGGTAGGGGCGTGCCTTCCTCTTCTCCTACATTTTTATACCAGCTGCTTAAGGCATAACCATTGCGGCTTAACGCATCAAAATGAGCGTATCCAACCTTGGCATAATCTCCTACCAGTTCAAAGAAATTTTTAAATTCCTGAATTTTGTTGTAGGCGATGGTGTTTTCCGTCTTATCTACGTTTATCAACAGATAATTGATGGGCTGCCGGTCATGATCATAGAGTGTTGTTATTCTTGTTGTCAGATTAATGAAACCGGATGTTTTTTCTGATTCATAATATCCTTTGATTTTTGAAAAATCATATTGGAAGGTGAATTCAACCTCTTCATTATCTCTGATCTTTAGCTTTATTTCTTCGGGTAGTGCCGGATTCTCAAAGATATTGATACCAATAACTTTTTCTTTATGGGTGATATGGAACATTTCCAGTTCCTTTTTATTCAAGTCAAGCAGATAACCGTCTTTATTATACAGTTCAATGCCGACGGGAAGGTTTTTATAGATATTGTGCAGGATACGTTCACTGTTTTGCAGTGCCTGATAGGCGGAAGCCATGTGGGGACCATCTTGAGTTTCTGCTATTCCGTATATTTTGGTGTTTCCTTCCTCATCAGTTTCCTGAAAGCATATTTTACTGCGAATCCATACTTCCCCGTGGGGAGTATGGAGCAGGTACACCTCCTCAATGCTCTGTTGCAATTTATCGAAAGAGTAGCTGGTAGTATGGTGCTGATCCTCCCTTAGAATACGTTTATTGAAATCTTCAAAACTGATCACTCCGTCTTCGTCTATCCCGAGTAATCGGGAGATAAACTCGGAACATACATAACTTTCTGTTTTTAAGTCCGCTTCCCACCATCCCATATTCGCTTTATTCAGCAGTTTTTGCAGGAATGTGTATTCTTTCTGTTTGCTTGTTTCCAATGTCTGACTTGTTTTAACTGGCGGTTGAATATTCATTTAGTCCGTAAAAATAATCATTTTTATTGAATTCTTTTCAATAAACCATCACTTTTAGGTATTGATACCTGCTGATTCTTTCGTGAACTTTGTAGAGTAACAAAATGTTGTATATATAAAAAGATGAAAGGAGATCATTAAGAATGAAAAAGATAGTATTACTTCGTCATGGAGAAAGTGCTTGGAACAAAGAAAACCGTTTCACAGGTTGGACGGATGTAGACCTGACGGAAAAGGGAGTTGCCGAAGCGGAAAAGGCGGGCGTTACGTTGAGGGAATATGGCTTCAACTTCGATAAAGCCTATACTTCTTATCTGAAGAGGGCAGTCAAAACCTTGAACTGCGTGCTTGATAAAATGAATCTGGACTGGATTCCTGTCGAGAAGAGCTGGCGTCTGAATGAGAAGCATTATGGCGACCTGCAAGGACTCAATAAGGCGGAAACAGCTGAGAAATACGGAGAAAAGCAAGTGCTGATATGGCGCCGCAGTTATGATATTGCTCCCAATCTGCTTTCCGAAAGCGATTTGAGAAATCCGCGTTTCGATTTCCGCTATCACGAAGTACCCGATGCGGAGCTGCCGCGTACCGAATCATTAAAAGATACCATCGACCGTATTATGCCGTACTGGGAGTCGGATATATTTCCGGCTTTAAGAGATGCGCATACCTTGCTGGTTGTCGCGCACGGCAATAGTCTGCGAGGTATCATCAAGCATTTGAAACATATTTCTGATGAAGATATCATCAAACTGAATCTTCCTACTGCCGTTCCTTATGTATTTGAGTTCGACGAGAACCTGAATGTTGCCAACGATTACTTCCTAGGCAATCCGGAAGAAATTCGTAAGCTGATGGAAGCGGTAGCCAATCAGGGGAAGAAAAAATAGCAGGCTTCATCGCCTGTATATAAATTGTTATACATTAAAAAAATAAAGTTATGAGTAAAGTAGTTGATTTATTAGGAGATAAGACCAGTTATTATCTGGACCATACCTGTAAGACCATTGATAAGTCGTTGATTTATATACCTTCACCGGATACTATTGATAAAGTCTGGATTGATTCGGACCGAAACATAAAAGTATTGAATAGCCTGCAAACCCTTTTAGGGCATGGACGCTTGGCAAATACGGGTTATGTGTCCATTCTTCCTGTCGATCAGGATATTGAGCATACAGCCGGCGCATCCTTTGCACCGAATCCCATTTATTTCGATCCGGAGAATATTGTGAAACTGGCTATCGAAGGAGGCTGTAATGCAGTAGCTTCCACATTCGGTATTCTAGGATCAGTCGCACGTAAATATGCGCACAAAATACCTTTCGTGGTAAAGTTGAATCACAATGAGCTGCTGACTTATCCGAATACATACGATCAGGTATTGTTCGGCACGGTGAAAGAAGCTTGGAATATGGGAGCCGTAGCAGTAGGAGCAACTATTTATTTCGGTTCGGAACAGAGTCGCCGCCAGTTGGTAGAGATTGCTGAGGCTTTCGAATATGCTCACGAGCTTGGTATGGCTACCATTCTGTGGTGTTATTTGCGTAATAGCGATTTCAAGAAGGGAGCTATCGATTATCATGCTGCTGCCGACCTTACCGGACAGGCTGACCGTTTGGGAGTTACCATCAAAGCGGACATTGTGAAGCAGAAACTTCCTACCAATAATGGTGGTTTCAAAGCGATTGGTTTCGGAAAGACAGATGAACGCATGTACACAGAACTCACATCAGAACACCCGATTGATCTCTGTCGTTATCAGGTGGCAAATGGTTATATGGGACGTGTCGGATTAATCAATTCCGGTGGAGAATCTCATGGGGCTTCCGATTTGCGTGATGCGGTCATTACGGCAGTTGTCAATAAGCGTGCCGGTGGTATGGGATTGATCAGCGGACGTAAAGCCTTCCAGAAGCCGATGAATAAGGGTGTCGAATTATTAAACGCTATTCAGGATGTCTACCTCGATCCGGCAATAACCATTGCCTGATCTAGGAAAGATGAGAAATAATTCTTATCTTTGACTACCAGATAGTTAACCATTAAAAAATAGAATTATGAAGTTTTTTATTGACACAGCCAATTTGGAGCAGATTCAGGAGGCGTATGACCTCGGAGTACTTGACGGAGTGACTACCAATCCTTCGCTGATGGCGAAAGAAGGCATTAAAGGTACGGAGAATCAGCGTGAACATTACATTAAAATATGTAAAATTGTCAATGCTGATGTAAGTGCGGAAGTAATAGCAACGGATTATGAAGGGATGATCCGCGAAGGGGAAGAGCTTGCCGCACTCAATCCGCACATTGTTGTCAAGGTGCCTTGTATTGCCGATGGTATCAAAGCTATCAAGTACTTTACAGAAAAAGGAATCCGGACCAATTGTACATTGGTATTTTCCGTCGGGCAGGCATTGCTGGCTGCAAAGGCCGGAGCGACTTACGTTTCGCCTTTTGTCGGACGCCTGGATGATATTTGCGAAGACGGGGTAGGGCTTGTCGGTGATATTGTACGTATGTATCGCACCTATGATTACAAGACTCAGGTATTGGCGGCTTCTATCCGCAATACGAAGCACATCATCGAGTGTGTGGAGATGGGAGCAGATGTGGCTACCTGTCCGTTGAGTGCTATCAAAGGGTTGTTGAATCATCCGCTGACTGATTCGGGATTGAAGAAATTTTTGGAAGATTATAAAAAGGTGAATGGATAATTGGGTTTGAGAAACTAAATTTTCTCAAAGAATTTATTTTAAAAGGACTTCTGACATATTTTATGTCAGAAGTCCTTTTTTAGTAAATTTAATATAGTCAAACAAGATAAAACTAAGATATCGTGTTTATTCATCTTACTTTGTAGGTTGTAATAAAACTAGTGATGTAAATAATGAATAAAAATGGATTTAGTCGTTGTGCCGATATCTATATCGGCCGTTTGCGCGAGGAGGGCCGCTATTCTACGGCGCATGTCTATCAGAACGCGCTTCTTTCTTTTAGCAAGTTTTGTGGTGTCCATAGTGTGTCTTTCCGTCAAGTCACCCGTGACCGCCTTCGCCGTTACGAACAGCATCTTTACGCATGTGGTCTGAAGCCCAATACGATTTCCACGTATATGCGTATGCTTCGTAGTATCTACAATCGTGGTGTGGAAGCGGGTAGCGCTCCTTATGTCCACCGCCTGTTTCATGAGGTTTATACGGGAGTGGACGTTCGTCAGAAAAAGGCGCTTCCCGTCGTCGCACTTCGCAGGCTTCTTTATGAAGACCCCCATTCTGACCGTCTCCGCCGTACCCAGGCTATCGCCGCTCTGATGTTCCAGTTTTGCGGGATGTCTTTCGCCGATCTGAGCCATTTGGAGAAATCCGCTCTTGATAGCAACGTGCTGCGCTAGAATCGTGTCAAGACGAAGACTCCCATGAGCGTTGAGGTTCTGGACAGCGCACAGGAGATGCTCGAGCAGCTCCGTAACCGGCGGTCTCCCCGTCCCGGCTGTCCCGACTACCTTTTCGGCATCCTTCAGGGAGATAAGAAAAGGAAGGATGAGAAAGCTTACCGTGAATACCAGTCCGCTCTCCGGAGATTCAACTACTGCCTGAAATCCCTGGCAAAGCGGCTGCGTCTCAACTTCCCCGTGACTTCCTACACGCTGCGCCATTCTTGGGCTACCACCGCCAAGTACCGTGGTGTCCCTATCGAGATGATCAGCGAGTCGCTTGGGCATAAGTCTATCAAGACCACGCAGATTTATCTGAAAGGCTTTGAGCTGAAAGAGCGTACGGAGGTAAACCGGATGAATTTGTCTTACGTTAAGAGGTGCGGTTCTGGCCTGTATGTGTGATTTAGAATCCTGATATACAGTGTTTATGGGTGTGTGTTACTTCTTAGGTAACGGAATGATTCATGGCGCAAAGATGGACATATTTATGAAAATACGCAAACAAAAATGAAATTAATTTCTTAAAATGAATCAAAAGTCGGCATAACAGACGGAAAATGACAATATCCGTGTTATGTCTTTTTTTTATTCCAATTTATGAAAAACACCTTCACTTCTGCCTTATTTCCTGAATACCAGTCCTCTTCCGATGTTTTCGTTGAAAAAAGTTCCCTGTTTCGCTTGTCCTTTGTTTGTGAGTTACCTAAGAAGTAACGGATAAACATGGGGTAAAAAAACATGATTTTAAGAAAAAAGAAATCACTCAATGCTGGGCCTATTAATGGGACAGGGGAAGGCGTAGCACACTCAAAACGCTGGTATGTTGCTTTGGTTCGGATGCACCATGAAAAGAAGGTTTCCGAGCATCTGGACAAGATGGGTATCGAGAATTTCGTTCCCGTTCAACAGGAATTCCACCAATGGAGCGACCGTCGCAAGCTGGTCACCTCCGTCTTGCTTCCTATGATGGTCTTCGTACACGTTGACCCTAGGGAACGCATGGAAGTCCTGAGTTTTTCTACTGTGAGCCGTTACATGGTGATGCGCGGCGAGAGTAGTCCTGCCGTAATTCCTGACGAGCAGATGGCCCGTTTCCGTTTCATGCTTGATTATTCTGAAGAATCGATCAGCATGAACAGTGCCCCTTTGGCCCGTGGCGAAAAGGTCCGCGTGATTAAAGGCCCCCTGACGGGTCTTGTTGGCGAACTGGTTAATGTGGATGGCAAGAGTAAGATCGCCGTTCGCCTGAATATGCTGGGATGTGCCTGTGTGGATATGCCTGTCGGTTATGTAGAGCCTATTATGGCGGCTGTTTAAGGCGAGGGATATGGATGCTGTTATTTTACAGGAAAACATAGAGGGTTTATTAAATTTGGTACGCATGCTGCTTCCTGGTGGGGGGAGTGCAGGCTGCGTGTATCTGGATGACCTTTCCGCCTTACAACGATCCATCCACAAACAGATAAACGATTTATATTCACAACGGGGGAAGACACCGGAGCAGGATGCTACCCTGTGTTTGGCCATCCTTCAGGGATATAATGTGTCGATGTACGCCAATCCGGAAGACGAGGATAGAAAACGGTCTGTCTTGCAGCGTTCTCTGACCCTCCTTGATGTTCTTCCCCCTTCTCTTCTTAAACAACAGTTGTCTGCGGTCTGTCATGGTATGCAGGAACTGTGTGAAACCAACTAACTTTTTTATTTGTCAATGAAAATACAACGACTTTTTAGCATTCTACTTTTTTGTTCTATGCTGGGAAGTGGCTCGCTTATGGCCCAGTCCATGAGTGACTCACAGGTACTGGAATATGTAAAGGACGGCATCCGTCAAGGCAAGGAACAGAAACAGCTTGCTTCCGAACTTGCGCGTAAAGGTGTGACCAAGGAACAGGCTATGCGTGTGAAGCAGCTCTATGAGCAGCAGAACAATGTAAACACCTCCCAATCCACGGGTACGGATATCAACGAGTCCCGCCTTCGTGAAGAGACTAAGGAAAATACTTCCGACATGCTGGAAGATCATCCGACTACGGAAGATTTGGCCCGTGAGGACCAGGTTTTCGGGCGCAATATCTTCAATACCCGCAACCTGACGTTCGAGCCTAGTGTCAACCTTGCCACTCCTGCCAATTACCGTCTGGGTCCCGGTGATGAAGTCATCATCGATATCTGGGGTGCTAGCCAGAATACGATCCGCCAGCAGATCTCTCCTGAAGGCACCATCAATATTCAGAAGATCGGGCCTGTCAACCTTAGCGGTATGACAGTCTCCGCCGCCAACGACTATCTGAAGGGCGCCCTGAATAAGATCTATAACGGTCTGAACAATACTACCGACCCTACTTCCGACATCCGTCTGACTTTGGGTAATATCCGTACTATTCAGATCAACGTGATGGGAGAGGTCGTGCAGCCGGGTACCTACGCCCTTTCTTCCTTCTCTACCGTCTTCCACGCGCTTTACCGTGCAGGCGGCGTGAGTGATATCGGCAGCCTCCGAAACGTTCAGTTGGTACGCAACGGAAAGAATATCGCCACCATCGATGTTTACGAATTTATCATGAAAGGCAACACACAGGATGACATCCGCCTTCAGGAAGGTGACGTGGTTATCGTCCCCGCCTACGATGTCTTGGTAAAGATCAGCGGCAAGGTAAAACGTCCTATGCGTTTCGAAATGAAGAAAGACGAGAACCTTGCCACTTTAATCAAATATGCCGGCGGCTTTGAAGCTGACGCCTACACCCGTTCATTACGTGTTGTCCGTCAGAATGGTGAGGAATATGAGGTCAACACGGTCAAGGATATGGACTACAGCATCTACACAATGCGTAACGGCGACGTTGTAACAGCCGAAGCCATCCTTAACCGCTTCACAAACAAACTGGAAATCCGTGGCGCTGTCTATCGTCCCGGCATCTACCAGCTCAGCGGTAAACTGAATACGATCCGCGAACTTGTCAATGAAGCCCAGGGTCTGACCGGTGACGCTTTCCTGAATCGTGCCGTCCTTTATCGCCAGCGTGAGGACCTGACCAGTGAAGTTGTTCAGATAGACATCAAGTCTATCATGGACGGTACTTCCCCGAACCTCGCCCTGATGAAGAATGACATCCTTTACATTCCGAGCATTCACGATCTGGAAGATCGTGGCAATGTCACAGTTCACGGTGAAGTCGCGCACCCTGATTCCTATCCCTACGCTGATAACATGACACTTGAGGATCTGATCATCCAGGCCGGTGGCTTGAAAGAAGCCGCCTCTACTGTCCGCATTGATGTGTCGAGACGAATCAAGAATCCCCGTAGTACCGCGGATAATGATACTATCGGTCAGATGTATACCTTCTCTTTAAAGGATGGTTTTGTCATCGACGGTCAGCCCGGTTTTATCCTTCAGCCTTATGACGAAGTTTATGTCCGTCGCAGTCCGGGTTATCAGGCGCAACAGAATGTAGTCATTGATGGTGAAATTCTGTTTGGAGGAAATTATGCCATGACCAACCGTGAGGAACGTCTTTCCGATCTGGTGAATAAAGCGGGTGGTCCTACGAGTCTTGCCTATCTCCGTGGTGCAAAGCTGACCCGCGTGGCAAGTGCCGGTGAGAAGAAACGTATGGGTGATGTGATTCGCCTGATGAGCAGGCAATTGGGAGAGGCCATGATTGACTCTTTGGGTATTGGTGTTGAGGATACCTTTACGGTAGGTATTGATCTGGAGAAGGCTTTGACTAATCCTAAGGGTAGTGCCGACCTTGTCCTACGTGAAGGTGATGTGGTCTTTATACCTAAGAATACTAATACTGTAACTATCAATGGTGCTGTTATGGTTCCCAATACGGTTTCTTATATGAAGGGAAAGGATGTGGATTATTACCTGAATCAGGCCGGTGGTTATTCTGATAATGCTAAGAAGAGTAAGAAGTTCATCGTTTACATGAATGGTCAGGTGACGAAGGTTAAGGGTAGCGGTAAGAAACAGATTGAGCCGGGGTGTGAGATTATTGTGCCTAGTAAGGCTAAGAAGAAAGGGAACATAGCTAATATTTTAGGTTATGCTACTTCCTTCAGTTCTTTGGGTATGATGATTGCTTCTATTGCTAATTTGATAAAAAAATAGCTTGTTATGGAGGAGGAAAATATAAGGAAAAATAAAACGATGAGTGTTTGCGAGCGTACAGGGGAAGAATTAGAAATTGATCTGAAAGTTTTTTTTATAATATTATTTATATTCGTAAGTCATTGTATAAAGCTGCAGGAATTGGGTTGATTATTGGAATTATTGTAGCATTTAGTATACCTAAAAGATATACTGCTAATATTATACTTTCTCCGGAAATGGGAAGTGATAAAGGAGGAGGAATGGCTGGACTGGCTGCTTCTTTCTTTGGTAACGGAGTTGTTACAAGCGATGTTGATGCGTTAAATACCTCTCTTTCATCAGATATAGTTGCTTCTACTCCTTTTTTAATTGAACTTCTTGCAATTAAATTGCCTGTATTAGATGAGGACAAATCATTGACTTTAGATGCTTATTTGGATAAGCAAATTTCTCCATGGTGGAATTATATTCTAGGTATTCCTAATATGATAATTGATGGGACTAAGTCCTTGTTTATTGATGATGATAAGCCTACTTCTAATAAGAGAAAACAAGATGTGATTGAATTAACAAGTGAGGAAAATGCTAAAATTAATGCTCTTCGTAATAGTATAACTGTTGAAATAAATAAGAAAACGGCTATTACCAAAGTTTCTGTCACTTTACAAAATCCTCAAGTAGCTGCTGTTGTAGTAGATTCTGTAGTTAATAGGTTGCAGGAATATATTATTGGTTATCGTACTTTTAAGGCAAAAGAAGATTGTTCATACTTAGAAAATTTATTTAAAGAGCGACAATTGGAATATTATATGGCTCAAAATAAATATGTCACTTATGTAGATAGTCATGATAATCTGATACTTCAAAGTGTTCGTGCAGAGCAAGAACGTTTGCAAAATGATATGAATTTAGCGTATCAGGTCTATAGCCAAGTAGCTACCCAATTGCAAATTGCGCGAGCTAAGGTGCAAGAAGAAAAACCTGTTTTTGCAGTGATTGAGCCAGCGGTTGTACCTTTATATTCTTCAAGTCTAGGAATGAAAATATATGTTTTAATATTTATGTTTCTAGCTATTTTTTCTACTGCTATCTGGATATTACTAGGTAAGAGAATAATGGATAATTTGAAAAATGAAATTAGCAAATAGAATTCATAGCTTCCACTAGGGAAATGTGAACTTTTCGCATGAATTATATTGTAGATAATAAGCGTATAGCTAGAAATACATTATTCCTTTATTTCCGTATGTTTATAACTATGGGAATAAGTCTATATACAAGTCGTTTAGTCTTGAATATATTAGGAGTTGATGATTTTGGAATTTATAATGTAGTAGGTGGAGTTGTTGCTATGTTTTCTGTTATTTCAGGTTCATTATCTACTGCAATTAGTCGTTTTATAACTTTTGAATTAGGACGTGATACTAAAGATAGACTAAAAACAATATTCTCGTCGGCAGTAACTGTACAAGTAATAATCGCTTTACTCGTATGTCTTTTGGTTGAAATCTGTGGGGTTTGGTTTTTAAATAATAAAATGAACATTCCAATAGAAAAGATGGAAGCTGCTAATTGGGTATTGCAATGTTCTATGTTGATTTTTATGATTAACCTGATTAGTGTTCCTTATAATGCTGCTATTATTGCACATGAACAAATGAAAGTTTTTGCTTATATAAGTATCTTAGAAGTTTTGTTGAAACTTGGCGTTGTTTTTATTTTATATGTTACTTTATTTGAGAAGTTGATTTTATATGCAATATTGTTATTATTTGTAGCATTCATAATCCAAATGACTTATGTTTTATATTGCAAGAAGCATTTTGAAGAATGTACTTATCGTTTTGTTTACGAAAAATCTCTTTTAAAAGAAATGCTTAGTTTTGCAGGATGGAATTTCATAGGTTCTTCTGCTACTGTATTTCGTGATCAGGGAGTTAATATTGCTATTAATATTTTTTGTGGTCCGGCGGTAAACGCAGCTCGTGGAATATCACTTCAAGTAAATGCTGCTATTTCAGGATTTGTGAATAACTTTATGACAGCATTGAATCCTCAAATTATAAAATCCTATGCAATCGGGGAGTCTTCACATGTGATGACTTTAATTTATCAAGGAGCACGTTTGTCGTTTTATATGTTACTTTTATTGTCACTTCCTGTGATAATTGAGGCTAATAGCATTTTAAATGTTTGGCTTGTTACTGTTCCAGAATATACTGTAACTTTTGTTAGGTTAGTTTTAGTCCTAACTCTATTCGAATCGTTATCAAATCCACTTGTGACAGCTATGCTTGCAACAGGAAAAATAAGAAATTATCAATTAGTTGTAGGTGGCTTGCAAATGCTTAATTTCCCTTTTTCTTATATGTTGTTATATTGGGGACTTTTTCCAGAAATAACTTTGGTTGTGGCTATTGTTATTTCTCAATGTTGCCTAATTGCTCGTGTATTTATGTTGCGAGGTGAAATAGAAATATCGCCTTTGTCGTATTTTAAGAGAGTGTATTTGAATATATTAGTAGTTTCTATTTGCTCTTCGATTCTTCCTATTTGTGTCTATTATCACTTACCAATGGGAGGAATTCGTTTTGTATTGGTTGTGGGATGTAGTTTATTGTGTTCTTTATTGGCTATATTGTATATCGGTTGTTCTTCGAGCGAGAGAAGTTTTGTGGCGCAAAAGATTATTTTATTAAAAAATCGAATGCTATCTTAATGTTTTCGCACTAATATATTTTATGTGGCACTAAAGTCTGTATATCACTATAATATTAGCTGCATTTTTTGTAAATTATAATTTTTATGTCTCATATCATTAATCAATTACGTAAGAATGGAGTAATGTATTACTGCATAAAATATTTTGTTGGTCGTCCTTTTCATCTCCTAAAATATGCTTATTATTTGTTTTGGGAGTTAGTTGATAAGGATGCTATAACTGTCTCGGCTTGTATATCGCCTTCAAGAGGATATTATAAGTTTACTAATAATAATTGGGGCGATGATGTGAGTCTTATAATTGCTGCTTTAGTAAGTAAAAGGAGAATTATTCCTTATCAATACTCTTTGTTTTCTCGATATGGTAAAAAAAAGAATTATTTATGCATTGGAAGTATTATTCCTTGGTTAATACATAAAAGGAGTATTGTTTGGGGTAGTGGTATTGGAGTTTCTAGTTTGGAAATGGAGTTGAAACCACTAGAAATTTTTTCTGTTCGCGGTCCCTTAACTAGAGAGTATTTTCTTAAAAAAGGCTTAGATTGTCCTGCTGTCTATGGAGATCCAGCACTTCTTTTCCCTTTATTTTATTCTCCTGTAATGAAGAAGAAATATAAAATTGGTATTATTCTTCATTATAATGATTGCATTGAAAGAAATTATAAGATTTTATCAGAATATTCAAAAGAAGATGTATGCCTTATCAGTTTGGATAGCTATAATAACTGGAAGTATTTTATTGATGCTGTATGTAGTTGTGATTTCATTTTATCTACTTCTTTACATGGAGTTATAATTGCGGACACTTATTCTGTTCCTAATATTTGGTGTGAATTCACTTATCGTGTAGAAGAAAATGGTTTAAAATTTAGAGATTATTATTTATCAGTGGGTAAAGAATTTACTGAGCCGGTCTTGAAAGTAGATCATTATATATCAATCAATTCGTTGTTGGAATATAAGAAAGTATGGACAGCAAATAGAATTGATTTAAATGCTATCCTTTCAGCTTGTCCATTTAGAAAGAAGAATTAGTTATGATTACAATATTTACCTCTACCTATAATCGTTGTCATACGTTAGAACGTTTATACGAAAGTCTTTGTCGACAGACCTCTTTTGATTTTGAATGGTTAGTTGTAGATGATGGTAGTACAGATGATACAAAAGAATATATTCAATCATTGTCAGAAGATAGATTTGCAATTCGCTATTATTATCAACCAAATGGTGGTAAGCATCGCGCGATAAATCGAGGAGTAAAATTAGCTAAAGGAGAGTGGTTTTTCATTGTCGATAGTGATGATTATTTAACAGATGATGCTGTCTTACTTCTTGATAAATTTTTGAAAGATATAGAAGGTGATAATAAATATTGTGGCGTTGTAGCTTTGAGAGTTAGTCATACTTATGAAACAGTGGGTACTCCATGTAAATATGAGATTTTGGATACTGATTTTTTATCTTATCGAACAAAATATAAAATAAGAGGTGATAGAGCGGAAGTTGTACGTACATCCATTATGAAAGAATATCCTTTTCCAGAAATAGAAAAAGAAAATTTTTGTACAGAAGCTGTTGTATGGAACAGAATTGCTCAAAGATATATGGCAAGATATGTGCATGAAGGTTTATATGTTTGTGAGTATTTACCCAGCGGGTTGAGCGATACTTATAGAAAAATAATGGATGAGAGTCCATATTCTTCAATGATTTATACAAAAGAGCTTATATCCTACAAACAAGTTTCATTGGTAAATAAAATAAAAATATTATTACAGTATATTCATTATTGTAAACTTATAAAGTGTCGTTTTATTAAAGGTACTTATCCGTCTTTACAATTTTATCTTTTACTACCATTTGCAGCATTGGCCTATATAATTAGACCAATGTATAAAAGAATAAGGTCAAATAAAAAACATAAGCTATGATTCCTAAGATTATTCATTATTGTTGGTTGAGCAGTGATCCTATACCCCAGAAGTTACGGGATTGTATGGGTTCGTGGAAGAAGAAACTTCCTGATTATGAATTTATGTTATGGGATTTGAATCGGTTCGATATACATTCTTCTATGTGGGTGAATGAAGCTTATGAAGCGAAGAAATATGCTTTTGCAGCAGATTACATAAGGTTGTATGCAGTTTATAACTATGGTGGAATTTATATGGATATGGATGTAGAAGTTGTTCGTAGTTTTGATGAGTTACTAACTTCTTCATATATATTGGGATTGGAAACAAAGAAAGGGGTTGAAGCTGGAATATTTGGAGCAGAAAAGAATAATCCTTTTATAGGAAAATGTATGGATTATTATAAAATACGTAATTTTGTTTCAGAGAATGGAAAGTTCGATCTTCGTACTTTGCCTAATATAATGTATGAAATTTTAATAGATAATTATGAGATAGCTAATCGTACTTCTATTAAGATAGAAGAGGATGCCCATAAGATGCAACTCTTTTCCCCGGATTATCTGACTGCAAAGTCTTGTTTAACAGGGGAACTTATGATCACAGAGAATACTTACACAATACATCACTTTGCAGGTTCTTGGATTTCGAAGAGCCAGAAAATGAAAGGAAAAATATATCGTTTTATATCGAGTTATCGCCTGTTAAATTATATTTATCAAAGAACTTATAAGAAGTTGAAAAGGTAGCATGTTTTTGTTTTGATTTCTTTTGTTAAAATAATTGTAGTATTTTATTTGTATGCTTTTATCTATTATACTTCCAATGTATAATGTTGAACAATATGTCGATAGATGTATTCGTTCATTAGAAAATCAAGATATTGATAAGGATGATTATGAAATTCTTGTTATAGATGACGGAAGTCCTGATAACTCTGCTTCTATAGTAGAGAAGTTGCAAACAGAATTTTCCAATATAACTATATACCATAAGTTGAACGGGGGACTAAGTTCTGCTAGAAACTATGGCATAGAACGTGCGCAAGGAAAATACTGTTGGTTTGTAGATTCAGATGATTATCTAGAAAAAAATGTTTTGAAAACCTTGCTGTATCAACTGGAAACACATGAGCTGGATTACGTAGGGTTTAATTTATATGATGTTATACAAGGGAAAAAATGCAAAGGTACAGAATGGAGAGAGAAACCTTCGAATGTGATGTCAGGGACAGAATATATAAAAAGCGCTCCTATTGTGAAAAGTGCTTGTGTACATATATTAAAGACGGATATTTATAAAAAAAATAATCTTCGTTTCGTTGAGGGAATTATTCATGAAGATTATGAATTTATGCTGAGAATATATAGGTTCTGTAATAGAATGAAGTTCTTAGAATTACCTGTCTATAATTATGTTATTAGAGAAAGTGGCAGTATAACCACTATAAAAACTTATGCCCAAAATAGATATTCTTTTAATAGTTGGTTTATTATAATTAATTCTCTTCAAAACTGTTTTAGAGATTCTTATGATGAATATTCTTGCTATGCTCAAGTATGGATTAATAGCTATAAATACGTTGCTTTAACTAATTTATTAATAAAGGCTCTTCCATTCAAAGAAAAAGAAACTATATATAGCCAATATAAAAAATTTGGTTTTTTTAAGACTGGTGCTAATCACCTTTCTCTGAAAAGGAAAATTCGGATATGGATTTATCGTATTCCTTTTATTTATCTTATCTTAATGTATTTGCTGAATAAAAATGAAAAATAACTTAGAAGGCAGTTCTATATCTGTTTCTTTGATAATTCCCATTTATAATACAGAACAGTTTATTGAGAGGTGTTTGCGATCTGTTTTTGAACAAACGTTTGAGAACGTAGAATATATTTTGATTAATGATTGTACTCCGGATAAAAGTATTGAGGTATCTGAACGAGTTATTAAACAATATCCTGATAGAAAGGTAAGTATAGTAAATAATCAAAAAAATATAGGTTTAGCTGGTGTCCGTAATATTGGCATTAAAATGGCAAAAGGTGAATATATTATCTTCATTGATAGTGATGATTATGTAGAACCTGCAATGTTGGAGGAGATGTATCATAAAGCTAAAGTAAGTAGTGCAGATATTGTAATAGCTGATTATTATGTGAATTATCCCCAAAAACAAATCTATAAAAAACAAGTAGCACCAAGTACAGGAACTGAATGTGCCCGATGGATATTGTCTGGCCGATTACATAGTTCTAATTCTAATAAATTGATAAAAAGGGAACTGTATTTGAATAATAATATATCTTTTATTGAAGGAATTAATATGTGGGAAGATATGTCTACGATTGCACGAATTTGTTATTTAGCAAATAAGGTAGCTTATCTTCCTCAAGCCTATTTACATTACGTACAGTATAATTCAAATTCATATACTACAAATATAACAGAAAAGTCTCTGTTAGATATACAAGCTGTAATTAGTATACTTCGAGATTTTTTTGGTCAGAATAATGACTATCAACAGGATTTAGTTTTTTTGACGTTAAAAGCTAAAGTTGATTTTATAATGCATGCTAAAGGAGATATAAGGAAGAAATTGTGTCAACTATATAATGCGTCTAGAGAGATGATAATAAAACATCCTTCTCTTTCTGTCTTTTATAAGCTGTTACTACTTTTGGAAAAACATAGGCTATATGGCTTTATAGATATTTTTATTGTTCTCTATTTTATAGCGAAAAAAATAGCACTAAAAGTAAAGAAGTAAGAAGTGTTACCATTCTATCTTTTATTTATTTTTCTTTTTATGTCCAGTTTTTGTGATTCTATTCCTGTAAAGTTGGAACAGAAGAAAATATTGTTTTGCATGGTGTTTTTTGCATTAGCCTTATTTGCCGGATTACGTTATAATTTTCCTGATTATAAATCATATTCAGATTTTTTTTACTTATTGAATAATAAATCTGTCATTAGTAGCGAAGGGAATTTGGCTATTGTTGCCAATGATAAAGGCTATATTTATATTAATAAGTTTATAGGCTTGTTTTCCGACAATTCGATACTGTTATTTCTTGTGATGGCATTTTTAAGCGTTGGAATCAATCTTTCTTGTTACAAAAAATATACTCCTTATTTTTTCACGGCTATATTATTTTATTATGTTCATACTTATATTGGGCGGGAATTAATGCAAATTCGAGCAGGGCTTGCGTGCGCTTTGTGCCTTTATAGCATCCGCTATATTGTGAGTAAGAAAATATATCATTTTTTATTTGTTATTCTATTAGCTGCAACAATCCATTTAGCTGCTATAACTTTTCTGATTTCATACTTTCTATGTAATTTGAAGATAGGAGTAAAAACTTTGAGATATCTTATATTAATTTCCTTAGTTATAGGTGTGTGTATGCCACTTGGGCAATTTCTAAAATCTTTGCCGTATATGGAAGGTTTGGATAGGATTCAGAATTATTCAGGATGGGAAGGATTCAATCAAACTTTAGGGGTATTTTCCAATCCTACGGTGTTGAAACAATTAATAGTTTCAGCAGTATGTCTAAAATATTATGATCGTTTAGATAAAAAGGTTTATGCATTTAGGATACTTGTTACCATTTATGTTTTTTCACTTTGCTGGCTAGTTATTTGGAATGACTTTGGTATTGTTGCAGCCCGTATTGCAACTTTCTTTTCTATAGGGGAAGTACTCTTGATTGCTTCATTTTATCAGTTATTATCTTCAAAAAAAACATATGCAGTTATTATAGGATTGGCATCCTTTATATTTTTGACTCTTAACCTTGTGAAAGGTGATTTGAATTATCAATTGGTCTTTTTTAGCTGATGAAAATATTACATATTACAAATAGTTTATCAGAAGGAGGGGTAGAAAGCTTTTTATTAAACCTATTACCTCGACTGAGAGAAAAAGGATATGCGGTAGAGCTTCTAGTATTGAATAGAAATTCAGTATCTATGAAAAAAGTATTTGAGGATAATGGGATAAAAGTAAATATTGGCAAATATAATAATTTATATAATCCTTTTAATGTCTTTGTATTGAGAAAATATCTCACTTATTATGACATTATACATGTCCATCTTTGGCCGGCCCAATTATATATAAGTTTGGGAAAAGTATTGTCGCATTCACATGCGAAATTCATAACAACGGAACACAATAACTTTAATAAAAGAAGAAATTTCAAGGCTTATAGATTTATAGAGCAATGGATGTATAATCAATTTGATATAATTGTAGGAGTTTGTGAAACCTCACGATTTAATTTGTTAAAATGGATAAGACATTCACAAGTTGTAGCCATTCCTAATGCGATTCAATGGGAAGTGTTTAACAAGGCTAAACCATTTGAAAAGAATGAGCTAGGGTTACCTCACTCATCATTTATGATAACAATGACTGCTCGTTTTTTTCTCAAAAAGACCAACCAACTTTAATCAGGGCTCTTTCATTGTTACCTTCAGACATACATGTTGTTTTTGTTGGCTCTGGTGAATCAATCTTTGAATGTAAAGCTTTGGCAACCGAATTAGGTCTTTCAGAAAGAATACATTTTTTAGGTAGAAGGACAGATGTAAATAGAATATTGAAGACATCTGATTTGTGTGTGTTGTCCACACACTATGAAGGTTTACCTATATCAGTCATAGAATATATGTCTGCGGGAAAAGCTGTTGTAGCAACTGATGTGGATGGAATTAGAGAGCTGATATCTGATGACTGTTTAGCTAAGCCTAATAGTTTCGAAGATATGGCTTTAAAAATTAGACGTCTTTATGGAGATAGGCAATTACTCAATAGGATATCTGAACAGAACTTATTGAACTCTTTTCAATATAATATTGAAGAAATGGTGAATCAATATAATTATATTTATAATAAAGTTTATAATGGATAATCAACTTGTTTCAATTATTACTCCCATGTATAATGGGGAAAAATATGTTTCCCAAACAATAGAATCCGTGCTTGCACAAACATATCAGAATTGGGAAATGATTATAGTGGATGATGGATCGAAAGATGCTAGTTCTCAGATTGTGAAAAAATATTCAATTGAGGATAATAGAATTAAATTGGTGCATCAGCAAAATGCAGGTTCTGCTGCAGCAAGAAATAATGCGTTGAGACGTGCGAACGGAAGATATATTTGCTTTCTTGATGCAGATGATTTGCTGGATAACAGTTTCCTTGAGAAACAATTAGAATATTTAAAAAATAAGAAGGTAGGAATTGTGTATGCATCTTATCGTAGGATTGATGAAAATAATAATGAAATACTCAAACCGTTTATTGTTCCTGATAAAGTTGATTATAAAGGATTATTGAAAACATGTTCAATGTCTTGTTTGACGACTATGTTTGATAGAGAGAAAATAGGTGAAATGTTTTTTGATGAATCGTTACGAAGTATGAGGGATGATTTTGCTTTTTGGCTTTCAATGTTGAAAAAAATAGATTATGCTTATGGAAATAAAGAGATCTTGGCGTCCTATCGTGTGTTTGCTTCCAGTACTACTGGAAATAAAAGGAAAGTAATTAAACCTCAATTTATGGTGTATTATAAAGTCGAAAAATTAGGGTTGGTGAAAAGTACATATTATTTTATTCATTGGGCTATTAATGGTTTTTTAAAATATAGATAAAATTATGGATTTAATAGTCGGAGCAGGAGTGTCAGGGATTAGTTATGCTAATTTTACAAAGAATGACTTTGTTATCCTAGAAAAGGAACTCGAAATAGGGGGATATTGTAGAACGATAAAAAGGAATGGTTATGTATGGGACTATTCAGGGCATTTCTTTCATTTTCGTGATCCGGAAATAGAAACGCTAGTTTGTAAAAATATACACTCTTCAGATCTAATTAGAACAAAAAACATACTCAAATATTGTATAATGGAATATATGTTGATTTTCCTTTTCAGAAGAATATTCATCAACTTGATAAACAAGAGTTGATTGATTGTTTGTATGATCTCTTTGATAATCCGTATGAGGGAGACTTTACAACATTTAAAGGAATGATATATGCTAAATTTGGGAAATCGATTGCTAATAAATTTCTTATACCTTATAATGAGAAACTATATGCTTGTGATCTTGACCTTTTAGATATGGAAGCAATGGGTCGTTTCTTTCCTAAAGCTAATAAAGAAGATATTATTTTAAATTTCCGGGCATCAAATAACTCTTCTTATAATGACTCTTTTGCGTACCCTAGAGGAGGAGCTATTGAATATATAAATTCTTTGGTGAAAAATATTGACTCCGATAAAATATGTCTTGAAGAGGAATTAGAATCTATTGATATTGAAAATAAAGTAGCTATAACCAATAGGCGAAAAATTGAATATGATAATTTAATTTCTACTATGCCATTTCCGATGCTTTTAAAGAAGTGTCATGTTGATTACCCCAAAGATATTTTTACTTGTAATAAAGTATTGGTTTTTAATTTGGGATTCGATTTAAAAGGAAATGATCAAATTAATAATTGGATTTATATTCCTAATAAGGAATTTGTATTTTATAGAATTGGCTATTATGATAACATTCTTGGTGGAGAAAGGATGTCTTTATATGTGGAAATTGGGTTTCCGGAAAAAGAAGAATTCATTAGTGTCCCATTAAAATTGGGACGAATTAAAAATTAAACAACCTTGGCCCATTTGGTCCGAATCGTTCTTTGTCATTTTGAAATTTAGTTTTATTAAAGAGGTCTCTCAGATGAGTCTTATCAGTCAATGAGATGCTCAGTATTTGTAACACTTCATATGTACTTCTGTCCAGTTGCATATCGTGTTGAATGATTGCCACCAAACAGTAAGCGCATATAGCAGCATATATCTGTATTCGAACAGCATTCTCTGTAGTTCCCCAAAATCTTTTGATTTTAAGGTGCTGCTTGAGCCATTTGAAAAACAGCTCTACCTGCCAGCGATTTTTATAAAGTTCAGCAACTTGAAGCGCAGATATATGCATCGCATTGGTTATGAATATAAATTCTCGTTCTTGTTCTTCATCCCAATATTTAACCAGCCTAAGTGGCTCTGGGTAATATTGTTTAGGATAGAATCCTGTCAGAAGTACACTCGCGTCTGAAAGCACATTCTTAGGCAGCCTACGTTTCCATTGGATGGATTTGTACCCGAGATTCTTTTTTGCTCTGACAACAAAGTAGGCTTCAATTTGATGAATTTTATACAGCATTTTGAAGTTGTTATAACCGCGGTCAAAGATGTAATAAGAGCTTGGTTCATAAGGAATTTCAATCATGACTTTAGAATCGTGTACGGATGCTTCCGTGATATGAAAGAATGCAGGAATCTGTGTTTCCACATCATATAATGTATGCACTTTGATACCACCTTTATTTTTGCGGAATTTTGCCCACCAAAAGACTGAAAGGCACAGGTCAATAGTTGTCGAATCGAAAGCATAAACGTTACCGCCAAGTTTGAAAATATGATTAGCACACTTTTGTCGTGCTTCGCTAACCAGGTAGTAAGCATATTCTTCAAAGATGTGATAATCTCTATCTTGATTTGCTCTTGCCAGCGATGACTTTGATACATTTTTACCCATTCCTAAATGATAACATTTGGAATGATGAGCTTCAAGAGCAACTATCAAATCTCGCAGACTTTCACGATTAGAAAGTTGGCCAAACATCAAAGCAAGTAGTTGATTCCAGCAGGTGAAGTGCTTCACATATTTGTCGCCATCATACTTGGTGACTATGCGGTTAAACTTACTTCGATTCAGAAATGAAGCCAATTGAGCGAAAACGTATTTGTCTTGGAACATATGCCATCGGATTAATCTGATGCAAAGCTACAAATTCAAGTCCGTTCGCTCGGAGAATCGCTGTAACTAACTAAATTTCAAATATTTCAAAGAACTCTTTTAGATTTTAATGGGACAGTAATGAGAAGAATTGAAAGATTACTCGTTTTATTTGGAACGTGTGTTGATTGATTTAAAAAAGCAAGAATAATAACTTCACAGAAATAGGTAGATTATGAGGTTATTTTGATGAATCCGGCTTATGTGCATATCAATACAAAAAGTGCTAAGGCGTTGAATGAATATAAGCAAGAATTATCTATGAAAAATGTGTATTCTATAGGAAGATATGGGAGTTGGACTTATTGTTCCATTGAAGATAATATAATTGAAGCAAAATTATTAGCAGATAATATATAGACTGTTAAATTTATTGTAATATACTAGTAT
>Ga0192234_1058_pt1 | contig 24084 bp, 16 predicted proteins | sample Koala_Koa27_B3_FD_131232 | JGI IMG/M metagenome (GOLD analysis project Ga0192234, IMG submission 131232) | Enriched cells from koala feces incubated with labeled cellulose particles, San Francisco Zoo, California, United States - Koala_Koa2-7_B3 ...
GCCACGTATCCCCGCAGCTTATAAAGCAGGCATCTGCTTCCCATTTCAAATAGTAGAAGAAGTTCCGGCAGAAGCATTCGACATCTGCATGGACATAATTATAACAAGTAATGAGGACGAATTATCACACCCACACCACCCGCTGCCTCCATGCGACAGGGAGTGACGAAGAATTTGTTTTAAGCGCCATCAAAGGCGGCTATCAGGAACTTGGTTTCTCTGACCACACACCATGGAAATACCATACCGATTATGTATCCGACATCCGGATGACTCCCGAAGAACTGCCGGAGTATGTAGAAAGCCTCCGCTCGCTACAAAAGAAATATAAAGATCAAATCAGCATTAAAATCGGCTTGGAATGTGAATATTTTCCGGAGTATATTCCCTGGCTGAAAGGAGTTATCAAGGAGTATCAGCTGGATTACATCATCTTCGGCAACCACCATTTCCATACAGATGAGAAGTTTCCTTATTTCGGGCGAAATACCCATACGGTAGATATGCTTGAACTTTATGAAGAGAGTGCGATTGAAGGGATGGAAAGCGGCTTGTTTGCCTATCTGGCACATCCCGACCTGTTCATGCGTTCATATCCTGAATTCGACCGTCATTGTAAACTTGTCAGCAGACACATCTGCCGGACAGCAGCCCGCTTGAACCTGCCCCTGGAATATAATATAGGTTACGAAGACTACAACGATGAACATGGAATAACAACCATTCCCCACCCTGCTTTTTGGGAAATAGCAGCACACGAAGGCTGCACCGCCATTATCGGAGTGGATGCCCACAACAACCAATATCTTGAAACTCCGTTCTACTATGACCGGGCAAATGGGACACTCCAAAAGCTGGGGATGAAAGTGACAGACAGAATTCCTTTCCTCAACGAAAAATAATGTTTGTGATAACCGTAGCCCCTACTCTCTGATTCAGAGTACGCACCAGAAGTTCCCGTCCCATCATCAGTTCCTGACGAAGGGCGGCGGAAGTGAGATGTACATACAGCGTCTGGTTACGGATATAGAGATTACTGGTATAGCTTGCCGCCGGTCCCAACACCTGCGGCCAGGCATCCAGCAACCGCTGCTCATTGAGAGGAGACTCCAGACTCTCCTGACGCAGGTATTGCTGAATCAGTTTTCCTATCTGCTCGGCATCGTTACGTTTCATTGTTCTGCTCCCATTTCATTAATTACACCCTGATCTACGCGGAATACTTTATAATCGCTGCCTACCTTCTGCAGAATACGATCCAGATGTTCACGGTTGGTATCCGTTATAAATATCTGTCCGAAGTTGTCACCAGCCACCAGCTTGACAATCTGCTCTACCCGCGAAGCATCCAGTTTATCAAAGATATCATCCAACAGCAATAAAGGGACGGTCTGCCCCGTACGTTTCAAGAAGTCGAACTGCGCCAGCTTCAACGCTACCAGATACGTTTTATTCTGTCCCTGCGAACCTTCCTTCTTGATCGGAAAGTCGCCCAACAGCATATTCAGTTCATCTTTATGAATCCCCCGCAAAGAGAATCCCATAATTTTATCCCGTTCCCGGCTTTGCTTCAGTACTTCCAGCAAAGAAGCATCCCGTGCATGCGAATCATAAGACAGCCCCACCTGCTCTTTATCCTGGGAAATAAAAGAATAGAACGACTGGAAAATAGGAATAAACTCTTCGATAAACGCCTCCCGCTTGCGAAAAACAATTTCACCCGCTTGCGCCATCATCTCCTCCCAAACCAGGAACAATTCCTCTTCTACCGGAAATTCACTTTTTAATAAGGTATTACGCTGTGCCAATGCCTTATTATAGCGTATCAATGCTTCCAGATATTCCTTATCATACTGAGAGATCACGACGTCCATAAAGCGGCGCCGTTCGTCACTTCCTCCGGCTATCAACTCCGAATCGGCAGGCGAAACCATCACTAACGGCAGAAAGCCGATATGATCGGAAAAGCGGCTATACCCCTTTTTATTCCGTTTGAATTGCTTTTTCGAACGACGCTTCATTCCGCAGTAAATCTCCTCTGGTGTGCCATCTTCCGCCTCATAAAAGCCCTGAATAACAAAGAAATCCTGTTCGTGCCGAATGTTCTGCGAATCAATCGGATTACCCGAACTCTTACAGAAAGATAAAAAGTACACTGCATCCAGCAGATTCGTCTTTCCCATCCCGTTCTGTCCGAAGAAACAATTCAGTTTGGCGGAGAATCCGATCTCTACCTGTTCCAGATTCTTATAGTTTAATATGGATATCCGTTTCAGTATCATTGTATACGCGTTAATTTGTTCACAAAAGTAGCAAGTTTTTCGAGGTTTTCGAGCGTAAAACAAAAAAAGATGCCTCTAAATTTCGTTTGTAGATATAAAAAAAACTACTTTTGCGAGTCGAATTATCAAACGATGAATAATAACAAAAAGAATCATATAAAAATGGCAGAACAAAAGAATCAGAACGAACATCTGAACGTAGAAGATGCACTGACACAATCGGAAGCATTTCTTGTTAAGTACAAAAACGCAATCATCGGCGGTGTTGTAGCCGTGATTATCATCGTAGCAGGTTTTATCATGTACAAGAACCTCTATGCTGAGCCACGTGAAGAAAAGGCACAGGCTGCTCTTTTCAAAGGACAGGAATACTTTGAACAAGATGCTTATGAACAAGCACTGAACGGTGATAGTATTGGTTATGTAGGTTTCCTCAAAGTTGCCGACGAATATAGCGGAACAAAAGCCGCTAATCTGGCAAAAGCATATGCAGGAATCTGCTACGCACAACTGGATAAATATGACGAAGCAGTAAAGATGCTCGACGGCTTCAACGGAGGCGACCAGATGGTAGCTCCCGCTATCCTCGGCGCAACAGGAAACTGCTACGCACAACTGGGTCAGCTGGACAAAGCCGCTTCTACCCTGCTCTCTGCAGCAGACAAAGCTGACAATAACTCATTAAGCCCTATCTTCCTGATGCAAGCCGGTGAAATTCTGGTGAAACAAGGAAAGTATGATGATGCCGTTAATGCCTACACTAAGATCAAGGACAAATACTTCCAGTCTTACCAGGCTATGGACATCGACAAGTACATCGAACAGGCTAAATTGATGAAGAAATAATATACCTTATTATATATAATAGAAGGTTAGGCACGGATTACACGGATTTCACGGTTTTTAGTACGCACAATATGTACTAATGCAATTATGCGAAGCTACCGTGAAATCCGTGTAATCCGTGCCTTTTTAAAATCATGTATTTATAACCCACTTTAATTACTACAATTATGGCAACAGCATACCATAACTTATCCGAATACGATTTCAACTCTGTACCAAACGCTGAAAACATGAAATTCGGCATCGTCGTATCCGAATGGAATTTCAATATTACCGGAGCCTTATTGAACGGCGCAGTCAATACATTAAAAAAACATGGAGTGAAAGATGAAAATATTCTGGTAAAAACTGTACCGGGAAGTTTCGAACTAACTTTCGGCGCCAATCAAATGATGGAAAATTGCGATGTGGATGCAATTATTGCAATTGGTTGCGTAATTAAAGGAGATACTCCACATTTTGATTATGTTTGTATGGGAGCGACTCAAGGAATTACCGAATTAAACGCAACTGGCGACATACCAGTCATTTACGGATTAATTACCACCAATACAATGGAGCAAGCAGAGGATCGTGCCGGTGGCAAACTGGGTAACAAAGGAGATGAATGTGCAATTTCTGCAATAAAAATGATCGATTTTGTTTGGAGTTTAAATAAATAGTTGTATCTTTGCACCGCAATTGAGAAACAAACCTCCTCAAAAGCACAAAAGGGCAAATACCAGAGTGGCCAAATGGGGCAGACTGTAAATCTGCTGGCTTACGCCTTCGGTGGTTCGAATCCATCTTTGCCCACAAAAATTGCGGAAGTAGCTCAGTTGATAGAGCATTAGCCTTCCAAGCTGAGGGTCGCGGGTTTGAGCCCCGTCTTCCGCTCTTCAAAGAGAATCTGAGAAATTAGATTCTCTTTTTTTGTATAACTTTAAACCTCTAAGAACATGGAAGATTCTCCAACGCAATCACACGTACTGCAATTGGCACACCCCCCTATCCCAATTGTCCGCATCGGAATCATAGGATTGGGGAATCGAGGGCTACTCACCCTGCAACGTTATCTGCAAATAGAAGGAACCGAAATCAAAGCTCTCAGCGAAATCAGGGAAGGTAACTTGAACAAAGCCCAACTCATACTCAAAGAAGCAAAGCACCCCGAAGCCACGGGATATACCGGACCAGGCGGCTGGCGAAAGATGTGTGAATGCAACGATCTGGATTTAATTTTTATCTGTACAGACTGGCTCACTCACACCCAAATGGCAACCTATGCAATGGAATGCGGCAAACATGTAGCTATCGAAGTTCCTGCCGCCATGAATATAGCCGAATGCTGGCAACTGGTCGATACAGCAGAAAAGACAAGACGCCACTGTATCATGCTGGAAAATTGCTGTTATGACCCTTTTGCCCTGACTACTCTCGAAATGGCACGTCAAGGTGTACTCGGAGAAATAATGCATGTAGAAGGAGCGTATATTCACGATCTCCGTTCCATGTATTTTGCCGAAGAGAGCGAAGGTGGTTACCACAATCACTGGGGAAAAAGATACAGTATCGAACATACAGGCAATCCCTACCCCACCCACGGACTGGGACCTGCATGTCAGATTCTCAACATCCACCGCAATGACAGAATGGAATATCTCGTATCCATGTCCACCCATCAGGCCGGCATGAGCGAGTATGCGCGGAAAAGATTCGGAGAGAACTCACCGGAAGCCCGTCAGAAGTATAAGCTAGGAGATGTCAACACCACGCTTATCCATACCGCCAAAGGAAAAACGATCATGCTTCAGTATAATGTTTCTACTCCCCGCCCTTACAGTCGCCTGCAAACAGTATGCGGTACACTCGGCTTTGCACAAAAATATCCGGTACCATGCATTGCCCTGGATTCTCATGGAGATACTCCGCTTGAAGGCGAAGCACTGGAGACAGTATTAACTCGCTATAAACACCCTTTTAGCGCCACCATCGGCGAGGAAGCACATCGTAAAGGATTACCGAACGAAATGAACTATGTAATGGATTATCGGTTAATATATTGCCTGCGCAACGGACTGCCCCTTGACATGGACGTTTATGATGCAGCCGAATGGTCGTGTATCACCGAATTAAGCGAGAAGTCAGTATTGAACGGAAGTATTCCTGTAGAAATACCGGATTTCACCAGAGGTGTCTGGAAAAAACACAAGCATTAGATTTTACCTATTTACCCCAATTAAACTATAAAAAAACACATGAGAACATTCCTATCATTAAAGACATGCTTACTATCTGCACTTTTACTTTGCGTAAACAGCATTGCAGCAAGCAAGATTATTTCCGTATCTGATTTCGGTTTGAAACCCGACAGCCGTATCAACGCAGTGCCATTTATACAAAAGGCAATCGATGCTTGCAAGCAACATCCCGGTTCCACGCTTGTTTTCCCAAAAGGAAGATATGACTTCTGGGCACAACATGCTATCAAAAAAGATTATTACGAAACGAACACCTACGATGTTAATCCCAAAATTCTCGCCGTGCTATTGGAGCAGATCAATGATCTGACGATTGACGGTAATGGTTCTGAGTTTATTATGCATGGACGGATGCAACCATTCACTTTGGATCATTGCCGGAACATTACTTTAAAGAATTTCTCCGTCGATTGGGAAATCCCATTAACTGCGCAAGGTATTGTCACTCAATCTACCTCCGAATACCTTGAGATCGAAATCGACTCCCACCAATATCCTTATATCATAGAAAACAAACGACTGACTTTTGTCGGCGAAGGATGGAAAAGCAGTCTTTGGGCGATTATGCAGTTTGATCCCGACACCCATCTCGTCCTGCCAAATACAGGTGATAACTTAGGCTGGCGCTCATACGATGCAACAGAAATAAACCCCGGATTAATACGCTTATCCGACCCTAAAAAGGAGGCTGATAAATTCTTCCCTGCGCCGGGTACGGTCCTTGTGTTACGACACAGCACCAGAGATCACGCCGGTATCTTCATTTACCACAGTATGGATACAAAGCTAGAGAACGTAAAGCTATTCCATACCTGCGGACTGGGAATTCTGTCACAATATAGCAAGAATATCTCTTTCAATGATGTACATATCATCCCTAACACTTCCAAGAAACGTGTGCTGAGCGGACATGACGACGGTTTCCACTTCATGGGATGCAGCGGATTACTCAAGATTGAGAACTGTAGTTGGGCAGGATTGATGGATGACCCTATTAACATCCATGGAACATGTTCCCGTATTATGGAAGTTCTTTCTCCTACCCGTATCAAATGCAAGTTCATGCAAGACATGAGTGAAGGGATGGAATGGGGACGCCCAGACGAAACAATCGGATTTATAGAGCATAAAACCATGCGTACCGTAGCTACCGGTAAAATGAATAAATTTGAAGCACTGAATAAAGCTGAATTTATCATCGAATTATCAGTACCACTTCCAGCCGGAGTGGAAGCCGGATATGTAATAGAGAATCTGACCTGCACACCTGATGCAGAAATACGCAACTGCCATTTCGGAAGTTGCCGGGCACGTGGTCTGCTTGTATCTACTCCCGGCAAGGTTATTATCGAGAACAATGTATTCGAATCCAGCGGCTCTGCCATTCTGATTGCCGGAGACGCAAACGCATGGTATGAATCAGGAGCTGTCAAAGATGTGCTGATACGCAACAATGATTTCCGTTACCCTTGCAATTCTTCAATTTATCAATTCTGTGAAGCTGTGATTAGCATTGACCCGGAAATACCGACACCGGAACAGAAGTACCCCTATCATCGCAATATCCGCATTATGGATAATACCTTCCACCTATTTGATTATCCGATACTCTTCGCACGTTCGGTAAACGGGCTCACCTTCTCCTCCAATACACTCATACGTGATACGACTTACCAGCCTTATCACTATCGCAAAGAAGGTATTACGCTGGAAGCATGTAAATCTGTAGTTATTTCAAACAATAAGATTGAAGGGGATGTATTAGGACGTATTGTTACAATTGAAAAGATGAAACCTTCGGATGTCAAGATTAGCAAGAATCCTTTCTTTAAACTGAAAAAATAAGAAACACCATATAGCCAATTAAACGTATTCAGACTCAAGCATGGGTATGAATACGTTTGAGCCTTTATCCCATAAATACGACAAATAAAGGAAGGTTCTCTTTGATGAACTTCAATGCTAATGTTATCTGCCGTTCTATTGCTTTTTCACTGACTGCACAACGTTCCGCGATTTCCCGATTAGATAGATGCTCTTCGCGGCTCATTCTAAAGATCTGCTGTCGTCTGGCCGGAAGTTGCGAAATCAATGTATCAATATAGTTCTTCAAATCAGCAGCATCCAATTCCTCTTCTATATCATAAGAATTTTCAAGTCCTTTCAGAACTGTCATTTTAAAATTCAGCTCGTTAAAATGTCTACGCGAATAATTGAATATAATATTACGGGTAATCATAAAAAGCAACCCATCAAAATTCTTGGTAATATCAAGAAACTCTTTGGACTCCCAAACTTTCACAAAAACATCCTGAACTACTTCTGAAATCACGGAAGATGAAGTGATATAAAGTCGTGCAAAGTTATAAACCTTCAGCCAATAAAGGTCATACAGCAAAGAAAATGCAGCCGCATCTCCCGCTTTTACCTTTTCCAGAATTATTGTCTCCTCCATCTCTTTTCAATTGTGTTACAAAAATAAAGAAATAACTATTAACCGCAACATTTTTTTTTGATTTTTATTTATAATAAAGTTACCTTTTTTCCTTTAATAATGTCTTCAAAATCTATTCTAATTATTAATTTCAACTAAGTTCTGTTAGAACTTTGTTTCTTTTCCTATCTACACATCTTGCTTTTACTTTTTCCCAGATCTGTTCTTTTATTTTAAAATCTATAGCTTTATTTTCTGATTCATTCCATTGTATTTTAAGTTCTCTATCCACTGATTCCAGGTCGGCATAGCTCCTTCGCTGCTTTTTAGTCAGCTGTCCTGCCAGCAAACCTTTAATCAAACTCATCTTTGTATCTTTATCCATCCTATCTTACTTTGTTATTATTCTATTTATTATTACTCGTATATTATAAATACACTTGAGTTAAGTCTATCCCCACATCCCTTCGATAAAAAAATAGCAAAATTATTATTAAAACCACAATAACTTAATAATCAATATACTACCACCCAATTAAAAAGAAGTTTTTTTCGAAAAGTCATTTTTTTATCTTAGTTCTAACAGAACTAAGATGGCATTTTGCCGTAGCTTCACTTGCTCTTTTACTAACAATAGGAGGATTTTGGATGAATTCAATCAGAGATAATATTAACGACGAATTTATAAAGGTGATAGCACAACAAAACCAAATGCACGTTTTACCGGATAGTACAAAAGTATGGATGGAATCAGGTAGTTCCATTAAATACACAAAAGCCTTCAACAAAAAAAGAGAAGTATGGTTAGAAGGCAACTCATTTTTTGAGGTATATAAACATGAAGGCAGTTTCTTCCAAGTACATATTAATAAAGCTTTTATAGAAGTAAAGGGAACCTGTTTCCAAATCAAGCAAACTAATGCTGAAAAAAATGAAATCACGCTGTTTCATGGTAAAATTGAATTCAATGTAGAATCTACAGGAGAGAAAATTATCATGTCTCCATCGCAAAAGGTAATGTATAATCCAAACAATGCACAAACATTAGTTGAGAATGTTATGGATATCAATTGGAAGGACGGAAGATACAACTTCAAAGAAACCCCATTATCCCAGCTCATTTCAATTGTAAATCAAATATACCAATCAAATATAATTCTAGAAGGAAAGTTTACTAAACAGCCTTCATTCACAGGCAGCATCCGTTATGATGAAACATTGGATGACGTGATAGATAAACTCTGTTTCAGCCTTAACCTTACATACAAAAAACAGAATAGAAAATAGTAATATATAATCAACCATATTTCTAATAATTAACCCAATATTTAACCTCACAACAAGTTAAATCATGAAAAAAAATCACAGTTGTTACCGGAGGCGATATCTGAAGCATATCGCACTCGTTTTGCTCTTTTACCCCTTGTCCGCTCTTGGAGCTCAAGGACACATATCTATCAAGGGGCAATCAATCACTATTATGCAAGCTATCCAGCTTATAGAAAAAAACAGCGACTACACGTTCTTCTACAATGCAGCAGATCTCGAAGACAAACAACGGAAAGACATTAATTGTAATGGTCCTATTGACGAGATTCTGGATGAAGTTTTCAAAGACAGCGGTATTAGCTATATCGTAAAAAACAAAGAGGTTATTCTTAACGTACAAAAAACGAATAACACCCAACAAAAGAAAAAACGTACTGTAACCGGTACTATTATAGACGCAGTGGACGATAGCCCCATCATTGGAGCTAACATCACGATTAAAGGTGACAAGAACACCGGTACAATCTCGGATATTGATGGTAATTTTAGTCTTTCCATACCCGACAATAAGACGATCCTTGTCGTAACTTACATCGGATATAAAACTCGCGAAGTTCCTGTAGAAGATCTAGGGAATATCAAAATTGTACTGGAAGGAGACGATCATACCTTGAATGAAGTTGTCGTAGTCGGTTCCGGTACCCAAAAGAAGGTCAGCGTAACAGGAGCTATCACAAGTATAAAAGGTGCCAGCCTCAAGCTGCCGTCATCTACTTTATCCAATTCATTTGCCGGAAAGTTGGCGGGTGTCATCGCAAAAACAAATTCCGGAGAGCCTGGCTCCGGTGCCGAATTTTACATTCGCGGTATCGGTACTTTCGGTGGACGAGCAACTCCTCTGATTTTACTGGATGATGTAGAAATATCATCCGGTGACCTTAATTATGTGCCGGCCGAGAATATTGAAAGTTTCTCTATCCTTAAAGATGCATCTGCCACCGCTATCTATGGTTCACGCGGAGCTAACGGTGTAATGATCGTCACAACTAAAGGCGGAGAATACAATAGTAAAACATCCATCAACGTTACAGCAGAAAATTCTTTCAACTACTTAGACAAGTTCCCGGAATTTGTGGACGGAGCTACTTATATGGATATGTATAATAAAGCTTCATTAGCCAGAAACTCTTCCGCTACACCCAAATACAGTGCTACAGACATGGAACGTACGGCATCCGGAGTCAACCCATACCTATACCCCGATGTAAACTGGCAAGACGTATTGTTTAAAAACATGAGTATGCGCCAACGTGCCAACGTCAACATTTCCGGTGGTGGTTCTAAAGTTAAATATTACATGAGTTTGGATGTCAGCCATGATTCAGGCTTGCTGAACACAGGGAAAGCATATTCATGGAACAACAATATTAATATAATGAACTATACCTTCCAGAATAATATTGCTTATAAACTGACGCCGACGACGACAATCAAAATGAATATGAACGCTCAGATCCGTCAGAAAAAAAGCCCGAATGTATCAAGCGAGGATTTGTTCAAACAGATTCTGACTACTACCCCCATAGAATTTCCGGTTACTTATCCAAGTCAAGACGGGCGTATCATGTACGGCAACAACATCATCTCAGGAAGTACCTTATACACGAACCCCTATGCCAGGATGATGACATCATTTGCCGAAACGAACGAAAATACACTTAACACAGTTATCAAGATAGATCAGGATTTGGATTTTATCACTAAAGGGCTTAAAATTAATGCTTTTGTAAATTTCAAAACCTGGTCAAGTTCTTACTTTGATCGTAGCATTGCTCCTTATTATTATCGCATAAAAAGCGGAAGCTACGATGAAACCGACCTGGAAAATACGAATTATGAATTGGAACTGCTAAATTCGAATGGCAGCGATTATATCAGTCAGTCGGATATCGGAAAGTCTTCCGACCAAACATTTGAATTACAGTTCAACCTAAACTATGCCCGTCAATTCGGTCTGCATAATGTAGGTGCCATGTTACTCTACAAACAACGCGAATACAGAAGCGATGTGTTACCCAACCGTAATCAAGGCCTTTCCGGACGTCTTACTTATGATTACGGACAACGCTATCTGTTTGAGTTTAACTTCGGTTACAACGGGACCGAACGTCTGGCCAAAGAAGACCGTTTCGAATTCTTCCCTGCCGTGTCTTTAGGATGGGTGATAAGCAATGAAGCTTTCTTCGAACCAATGAAAAATGTAGTGGACAATCTCAAAATCAGAGGTTCCTACGGTCTTGTAGGTAGCGACGATCTGGCAACAGCCGGCGGAAGTTATTACCTGTATATAGACAAGATTACAAACAACGACCTGTCTTATCTGAAATGGACTTCCGGACAAAATATGGACTACCAATTAGGAGGTCCTCAGATGGCATACTACGCCATGTCCGGTTTGGGATGGGAAAAAGTAAAAAAGCTCGATATCGGTATTGATTTTACATTGTTCCGAAACTGGACATTTACCTTCGATTATTTCTACGACAAGCGTTATGACATCTTCATGAACCGTGAAGCATGGCCACAATCGCTGGCTTATCATATTGCCAAACCTTGGAGTAATATTGGTAAAATGGATAATAAAGGAGTGGAATTCAGTATTAATTATGCCAATAACTTCTCCAGAGATTTGTCTGTCAGTCTACAGGCAAACTTCACCTACAACAAAAATAAAATGGTCTATGTGGATGAACCGAAATATCCGACTATATGGAAGTCAGAAACCGGAAAACCTTATTCACGCATTACCGGCTACATAGCAGAAGGCTTATTCAAGTCACAAGAAGAAATAGATAACAGCCCTGCCCAGAATTTGGGTTCTATACCCAAGGTCGGAGATATTAAATATCGTGACCTTAACGGTGATGGTATCATTGACTCGGATGACCAGACGATGATCTCCAAATATGGAAGTACCCCACGCTTACAATACGGATTTGGCGGAACTGTCAACTACAAGAAGTTTGATTTTGGTGTCTTCTTCAGTGGCTCTGCCCTGCGTTCTATCATGACAAACGGTATTGACCCTTTCCAAGAAGGAATAGCCGTCGGTAACAGAAATGTATTAAAATATATAGCCGATAATTACTGGTCAGAAGAAAAACTGAATTGGGATGCAAAATATCCTCGTTTGGGACTACTTGCAACAGACGTTGCCAACAATACAGTGAACAGTAGTTACTGGTTGAGAAATGGTTCTTTCCTCCGATTGAAGAATGTAGAAGTAGGATATAAAATACCTTATGGACGTATTTTCGTCAGCGCAGCCAATCTATTCACCTTTAGTCCGTTTGACCTTTGGGATCCTGAACTGTCTTCTTGGAACAGTTATCCTATGCAAAAGACTGTCAATGTCGGAATTCAACTTCAATTCTAATTTATTATGAGAAAAAATATGAAACTAACACGCATCTTTCAAAATATAAGTATAGCAGTTATTATCACTGCATTGGGCTTAACCTCATGTGATTATCTAGACGTTGTTCCACCCGAACAACCCAATATCGATGACGCAATGTCAAGCCCTACCCGAGCTTTAGGATTTCTTTATTCCTGTTATGGAGGTGTCAGTACAGACTTACCCAGTGCCTATTTGGGGGAAATAAACTCTACGACAGACGAATATGTATTACCTTATTCATGGAACACAGACGGTTATTGGGGCGCCTATGCATTTAACACTGCATCATCCACTAACCAAGACTGGCTATGGGAAACTACTTACCAATATATAGGACAATGTTATCTGTTTTTGCAAAAGTTGGAAAATGCGGGAAGCGACATTGCATCTGATGCAGAAAAGGAACAATGGAGAGCCGAATGCCAATTCCTGGTAGCTTATTACCACTTCGCTACTTTAAGAAGATATGGTCCCATCCCAATTACAGACTCGTACATCCCGATGGATACCCCAACGTCAGAGTATAATGGACGTTTTCACTTTGACTATTGTGTAGACTGGATTGCGAACCAGCTGGATGAAGCCGCCAAAGTACTTCCTGCCAACCGCACCGTTACCAATGAATGGGGTCGCGCTACATCTACTATAGCTAAAGCTGTAAAAGCACGTTTGTTACTTTATGCCGCATCTCCTTTATGGAACGGAAGTTTCCCCTACCCTAACTGGCAGAATGAGAAATTCGAGACTCCGGGTTACGGTAAAGCTTTGGTAAGCAATACTTATGACAAGAGCAAATGGGAAAGAGCACTGGCCGCATGTCAGGAAGCACTTACATTAGCTACAACTTCCGGTGACCGTGAACTTTACGATGACGACGAATATTACTCCCGACAATCCCTGAACTTACCTTTTGTTCCCGGAGTAGCAGACGTGGAAGATAATAAAGAATTCCTGAAAAACGTAATGAAGATGCGCTATGCCGTAAGTACACGTGAATCTGAAGGAAACAAAGAAATTATCTGGGGATTATCCAACCAGTTTGATTTTTATTCCCGTTATCCGCTTCGTATTCTGAAGAAATCGGATGGAACATGGCATACTGGTTATAGTGGTGTATCTCCTACATTATATACGTTCGAACATTTCTATACAGCTAACGGGAAACTACCTGAAAAAGACCTTGACTTTACTCCTTCCTCTGAATGGTTTGAGTCAGCAGGTATCTCTTCACGGGAAGACATTATCAAATTGAATGTGGGTCGTGAACCTCGTTTCTATGCATGGATGGCTTTTGACGGTGGTGACTACGGAACTAAATTTGCGGCCGGTTCTCCTCTGAAACTGGAAATGAGGAATTCGGAAATGCACGGTTACAATCCGTCTCTATTTAATCGTGACCATAGTGTCACAGGGTTCCTGGCACAAAAGTTTGTTGATCCGGTAACTGAATTCTATACAGCCGGCGGTTCTACAAGCGGAACAAGCGCACCTACTATCTTATTCCGCCTGGCCGAACTCTACCTAAACGTAGCAGAATGCCATGCAGCATTAGGAAATACACAGGAAGCCATTGATGCACTAAATCCTGTTCGTGAACGTGCCGGAATCCCTAAATTAACATTGGCTGATATCACAAATAATATGACAATAAAAGACTGGGTACACAATGAACGTTTTGTTGAATTATGGAACGAAGGTCACCGCTTCTTCGATGTCCGCCGTTGGGCAGAAGGAGCCAAGTACTTTGGAGCAAACAAACGGGAAGGATTGAATGCAGAAGTTCAAAGTCCCACATTCGAAGAATTTAATAAACGAACTACAGTTGATGCACCTTATGTGTGGGAAAACCGCATGTACCTGAATCCGGTATTCTACAACGAAGTATACAAAAATCCGCAAATGGTACAAGCACCCGGATATTAATTATTTTTTATTCATTCATAACAATATAGAATATATATGAAACATATATCAATAGCATTGTGTTTGTGCGGGATGATTCTGATGAATACTTCCTGCGACAATTATGACGATACCTATCCGCAGGAATATGAGAAAATACTATCACTGCAGACCACCGGTGAGCAAGCCGTAGATCTTTATAAAACAGGAGAGGCTACTAACTATTCAATAACGGTCATTAAATCCGGAAGTCAACCCACATTGACAGCTTCTGCCCATATCGGTGCAATGGATGCAGTCAATTTTGAGAAGTATATCTCCGAGAGAGGTTTGGACTATGTGGCAATGCCTGCCAATTGTTATTCGTTCAACATGGAAGAACTCGATTATTCTTCTGCTGAAACCTATAAGATCATCAATTTACAGTTGAATACCAACGAGATAGAAATCTTTGAGCAGACTCTTGAAGAGGGACAAACGTGTGTCCTTCCAATCATGCTGACCAGTACATCCGATTCCATCCTGGCGGATAAAAACACATTAGTTCTGAAACCGGAGATTATTGCTCCCTCTCTTTCAGTCACTGAATCCAGTTCAGGAACCGTGACTAAATATCTGCCCCAAAGTGGAGGCACCATTGCTCTTGATTTAGGATTGCAAGTCGAAAACCAATGGAATTTCACCTGTAAAGTAGCAATTGATGAAACTACTACTACCTTAGAAGGAGCAACGTTGGTTTCGGATATCATCTCATTTGAGCCTGGAAACACATCTTCTGTTCAAGTTAATATCCCTAAGTTTACGAAGACCTCCGGAAATGTGGGTATAAAGATTCTGGAAATTAATGGAAAAGACGGTTTCGAATTCGACACGAATCCATTTATACTGGTTGCATCTGTTGAAAAATACAGTCTGACAGCGGACATGCTTTCCAGTAATGCAATAGAACCGTCAGAAGGTTCCTTAGCTAATTTATTGGATGGAGATATAGGTACCTACTTCCACAGCGCGTGGAGTGTATCAATTGCCGACAAGCATTATGTTCAAGTAAAATTGCCCGTATCAACTAAGACATTCCGTTTCACCTATACAAACAGATCAAATAACGGAAATGCCGCTTTGGCATGGTTCAATTTATATACAGGAACGAATGAGAACAATTTACAACTTTACAAGCGTTTTGCGTGGGATGAAGATGGTCTCCCGTCAGGTGCTGCAGAAGTTTATGTTTCTCCCGACGTTTCAATAGACAATGCTGCCAACACCTTACGCTTTGAATGTGAAAGCAACTGGACCGGTGGTTCCTTCTTTGTATGGAGCGAATTTAGTCTGTTCATACTGTCCGAATAATAAATGAGAGACAAAGGGTGAGTCAGACTTTTGATTCACCCTTTTATACCTCATCTATCTTAAAAACTAATACAGCAAAAAAATGACAATAAAAAGATTCATTACTAACCTATTAGCCCTTTTTACTCTATTCACAGTTTCACTGGCATGCAAGGATAGCGAAAAATCGATTATAAATAGCTCCTTCAGTATCAGTGAGGAATATCTGACACAAAATCTGGATAAATCAAGTACATCTGTCCAGATTCCAATTAACGCATCTCTGGAGTTAGCTCAATGGAGTGTCTCTTATGAAGCAAACTGGCTACAATGCTCAAAACAAAAGACAGCGGCAGAAGGAACTTTCCTGAAAATCACAGTGAATGAAAATACAGGCGAAACCAAAAGAACAGCCAATATAAAAGTAACATCAACTACTGCTACCTATACTATCACCGTTAATCAATATGCCAAAGGCGAAGTAATTGTTGAGGGTGACATCAAGGTTACACCAACGGAGGCAAAGCGAGTGAGCATCAGGAGGGACAGGATATTGAAAATACATATGATGGCAAATTTTCAACTGATGGAGCTGCCCCTTTCCACACTCCGTGGGGACAATCCGCCAAATTCCCTGTCACGCTGGAATACTATTTTAAAGGAGATACGGAAATAGACTACTTAATTTATTATACACGATCCGGTAATGGAAACTTCGGAAAGGTCAAAGTATATACAACAACCAATCCTGACCGATCAGATTATACATTACAGGGAGAATATGACTTTAAAGAGCAGAATGCTCCTTCCAAAGTTTCATTTTCAGAAGGCATAAAAGCGACCGGAATCAAATTCGAAGTATTAAGCGGTCTGGGTGATTTTGTAAGCTGTGATGAAATGGAATTTTACAAAACAAATACGGATAAAACACTGGATAAACAACTTCTTACCGTATTCACCGATATAACTTGTACGGAAATAAAGAACAGCGTCACCAACGAACAGATACAAGCTCTGCCAGACTATTTCGTCAGAATAGCAGAAGCGGTTCGTGACAATACATACGACAAATGGGAAAAAGAATTTCGCATTCGCAGCTATGAACCATACAGTAATATTGCCGAATGGGCGGATAAATTAATGACTAAGAAATATAGTGATCTCGACAATCCGACTGGTATATCCGTCAAGGCAGGAGACGATATCATCGTATTGGTTGGTGACACATACGGACAGAATATTTCAATGCAGTGTATTTGGGAAACAGGAACAGAATACAAGCAAACAGCTTCTTCAGGCGATGTCTATATGCTAAATCCCGGAGTCAACAAACTGACTATGAAAGGAGAAGGACAATTGTTTGTCATGTACAACACCGAACTGACTTCAAATACAGCAAAACCCATCAAAATTCACATACCACTCGGAAGTGGCACAGTGAACGGTTTCTTCGACCTGAAAGAACATAAGACAGACGAAAAATACGCTGAATTATTGAAAAAATCAACACACAAATACTTCTGCATACGCGGTGAAAAGATCATGTTCTATTTCCACCGCAACAAATTATTGGAATATGTACCCAACAACATCCTCTCAGCTATCCATCTATGGGATAACATTGTCGGCTGGCAACAAGAATTAATGGGAATTGACGATGTACGCCCATCACAAGTCAACAACCATTTATTTGCCATCTCACCGGAAGGAAGTTATATGTGGGCTTCTGACTATCAAATCGGATTTGTCTATACCTACTTAGGCAATATTTTGTTGGAAGATAATGTAATGGCGGCGGAAGATAACGCGTGGGGACCAGCTCATGAAATTGGCCATGTTCATCAGGCAGCTATTAACTGGGCCAGTTCTACCGAATCATCTAATAATCTGTTCTCTAATTTCATTATCTATAAATTAGGAAAATACAAATCGCGTGGTAACGGGTTAGGAAGCGTTGCAACCGCCCGTTATGCCAACGGGCAGGCTTGGTATAATATGGGAGACGCAACCCACCAGAACGAAGACACAGAAACGCATATGAGAATGAACTGGCAACTATGGATTTACTATCACCGATGCGAATATAAAACAGATTTCTGGCAAACACTTTTCAAACTGATGCGTGAAGTGAATATGACCGAAGGTGAAGATCCCGGGAAAAAGCAACTTGAATTTGCCAAAATGGCAAGTAAAGCCGCCAATCAGAACCTGACAGACTTTTTCGAGATGTGGGGATTCTTCGAACCTGTCAATACGACTATCGAACAGTATGGAACATACAAATACTATGTAAGTGATGCGATGATTCGGGAAGCAAAAGAATACATGGCACAATTCCCTGCCCCGAAACATGCTTTCCAATACATTGAAGACAGAAAGAAAAGTGAGTTTCCACCGAATGACTACCGCTATTCGGCAGTCGGAGATGTCGGATATTACACTCAATTCAAAGAAAATCAGAAGATAACCAAAGCTATCACGGCAGAGCTGGCAGGACGCAAGGTCTCCATCCAAAACGGAGATGAAGCTGTGGCTTTTGAACTCAGAGAGAATGATGAAAATGGAAAATTACTTTATTTTTCTACCTTCACGACTTTCGAGATTCCTTCATCTATATTGATGGTGAATGCCAAATTATATGCCGTACAAGCTGACGGAAAACGTATTCTGTTATAAGAATAATTTAACTTAACACACATTACAGATGTAGAAACGGCATCGCTCACTGTTCGGGCGATGCCGAAAATATCATTATAACATAGCGAATAGTGCGACTCTTTTTCTACCAAAAATATAGACGGGCAATGAAAATATCTACAATAATTACACTGGATTGATTAATTAATTAGTATTTTTGACACCGAAATGAAAAACCAATTAATAACCCCCAATTAAAAATTAAAAGAAAGATGAAGAAACTACTACTTAACACACTCATCGGTCTTGCATTGTTGACCTGCCAGACCAGTTTTGCTCAAAAGACAAAAGCAAAATTCTCTCCGATTAAAGTAGAAACTCCGGCTCGTCCGGCAAATCAGCAAGATGTAATCCAACTCGTTACTCCTAAACTTGAAACGGTTCGTGTAGGCTTTATCGGATTGGGAATGCGCGGTCCTGGTGCGGTCGAACGCTGGACACATATTCCTGGAACTCAGATTGTAGCTTTATGCGATCTTCTCCCCGAACGTGTTGAAGGTGCACAAAAGATACTGGAAAAAGCCGGTCTGCCGAAAGCAGCTTCCTACACAGGAGACGAGAAAGCATGGAAAAAGCTCTGCGAACGTGACGACATCGACGTGGTATACATAGCTACAGACTGGAAACACCATGCAGACATGGGTGTATACGCTATGGAACATGGCAAACATGTAGCCATCGAAGTACCTGCCGCTATGACACTGGATGAAATCTGGAAGCTAATCAACACTTCTGAAAAGACTCGCAAACACTGTATGCAACTGGAAAACTGCGTATATGACTTCTTTGAACTGACTTCACTCAATATGGCACAACAAGGTGTATTCGGTGAGGTACTTCACGTAGAAGGTGCTTATATACACAATCTGGAAGACTTCTGGCCGTATTACTGGAACAACTGGCGTATGGACTACAATCAGAAACATCGTGGTGATGTATATGCAACTCATGGTATGGGCCCGGCTTGCCAGGTACTCAATATTCACCGTGGCGACCGTATGAAAACTCTCGTAGCTATGGACACCAAAGCTGTGAACGGTCCGGCATACATTAAAAAGTCTACCGGAAAAGAAGTAAAAGACTTCCAGAACGGAGACCAGACCACAACCCTCATCCGTACGGAGAACGGCAAAACAATGCTGATACAGCACAATGTAATGACTCCCCGTCCCTACAGCCGTATGTACCAGGTAGTTGGAGCTGATGGCTATGCCAGCAAATATCCGATTGAGGAATACTGTCTGAGACCTACACAAGTAGACTCTAATGATGTGCCGAATCACGAAAAGCTGAACGCACACGGTTCTGTATCTGAAGATGTAAAAAAAGCATTGATGGCTAAATACAAAGATCCTATTCACAAAGAACTGGAAGAAACTGCCAAGAAAGTAGGTGGACACGGCGGTATGGATTATATCATGGACTATCGTCTGGTATACTGTCTGCGCAATGGTTTGCCACTGGACATGGACGTTTACGACCTCGCAGAATGGTGTTGTATGGCCGAACTGACCAGACTCTCCATCGAAAACGGTTCTGCTCCGGTAGAAGTTCCTGATTTCACCCGTGGCGGATGGAACAAAGTGCAAGGTTACAGACATGCTTTTGCCGAATAAGCCATTATACCTTATTAATATATAAACTTACGGATAGCCAGACTGGGAAAAAGTCAGGTTATCCGTAAGTTCATGTTCGGCACTTTACTGATTATTATAATCACCTATATGAAAGCAGATATTTTAAAACCCTCTAGACAGACTATCCTTCGGGAAGCCAAAGATTATGTGATGATCGCCGTAGGTATGATACTTTATGGCATCGGATGGACCGTTTTCCTACTCCCCAACGACATTACGACGGGCGGAGTGCCGGGTATTGCATCTATTGTATATTGGGCAACGGGATTCCCGGTACAGTATACATATTTCAGCATTAACTTTTTCTTATTGTTGCTTGCGCTTAAGTTATTGGGATTAAAGTTCTGTATTAAAACTATTTTTGGAGTATTCACCCTGACTTTCTTCCTGTCCGTTATCCAGCAACTGGCATCAGGCGTTTCCCTTCTTCGCGACCAACCTTTCATGGCATGCGTCATCGGAGCATCGTTCTGTGGCGGCGGTATCGGAGTTGCGTTCTGCGCCAACGGAAGCACCGGCGGTACGGACGTCATTGCCGCCATCATCAACAAATACCGGGACATAACCTTGGGAAGAGTCATACTGATCTGCGATATGATCATCATTACCTCCAGTTATTTCGTTCTGAAGGACTGGGAGAAGGTGGTATACGGATTTGCAACACTTTACATTTGCAGTTTCGTCCTCGATCAGGTAGTAAACAGCGCACGTCAGTCTGTCCAGTTTTTTATCATATCCAATAAATATGAGGAGATAGGACGACACATCAACGAATACCCTCACCGTGGAGTGACGATCATCAATGCAACCGGCTTCTACACAGGCAGAGAAGTGAAAATGATGTTTGTGCTTGCCAAAAAGCGGGAGTCTACCATCATCTTCCGACTGATTAAAGATATCGACCCCAACGCATTTGTATCGCAAAGTGCCGTTATCGGAGTTTATGGGGAAGGCTTCGACCATATCAAAGTTAAATAAAAAAAGAAACAAGATTGAAAAACATGAAATACAGATCATATCACCTATTACTGGCAGGAATATTCTCTCTGTTAACAACAGGCGCTATGGCCGAAAAGACATCCGACAAACCTTACTGGCAGGATGTGCAAGTTGTATCGGTCAATAAAGAATATCCGCGTACTTCCTTCATGACGTACGATAACCGGACTGATGCACTTACCGGGAAGTTTGAAAAAAGCAACTATTATCAGTTGCTGAACGGTACATGGAAGTTCTTCTTTGCAGACAGCTACAAAGACCTTCCCGCCAATATCACCGACCCTTCCGTGAGCACGGACTCCTGGAATGATATCAAAGTCCCGGGCAACTGGGAAGTACAAGGGTATGGAGTGGCTATCTACACCAACCACGGTTATGAGTTCAAGCCCCGTAATCCACAGCCTCCCAGCCTTCCGGAAGCCAATCCCGTGGGAGTCTACCGTCGGGACATCGATATTCCCGCCGATTGGAAAGAACGGGATATCTACCTCCACCTCGCCGGAGCGAAATCAGGTGTATATGTATACATCAACGGACAAGAAGTAGGATACAGCGAAGATTCCAAGAACCCCGCAGAATTCCTGATCAACAAATACGTGAAACCGGGTAAGAATGTACTTACACTGAAAATCTTCCGTTGGAGCACAGGTTCTTATCTGGAATGTCAGGACTTCTGGCGTATCAGCGGTATCGAACGGGATGTTTATCTGTATTCACAGCCCAAAGCCGCCCTGAAAGATTTCCGCATCACATCGACACTGGATGACAGTTACAAGAACGGAGTATTCGCTTTGAACGTCGACCTGCGCAATCATCGTCCGGCTGCAACCAATCTGACACTGGCATATGAACTGCTCGACGCTCAGGGAAAAGTAGTTGCCACCGAAGAGAAGACAACTTATGTCCCTGTCAACGAGACACGAACCCTTTCTTTTGACAAGAATCTGACCGATGTACACACATGGACATCGGAACACCCGAACCTTTACAAGCTAGTAATGACTGTCAAAGAAGAGGGTAAAGTCAATGAGATTATCCCTTTCAACGTAGGATTCCGTCGCATCGAGATCAAACCTATCGATCAGAAAGCCGCCAACGGAAAACCTTATGTATGCCTGTTTATCAACGGACAACCGCTGAAATTGAAAGGAGTCAATATCCACGAACATAATCCGGAAACCGGACATTACGTCACCGAAGAACTGATGCGTCGGGACTTCGAACTAATGAAACAGCATAATCTGAACAGTGTACGTCTCTGCCATTATCCGCAGGACCGCCGTTTCTATGAACTTTGCGACGAATACGGACTTTACGTGTACGATGAAGCCAATATCGAAAGCCACGGTATGTACTACGATCTACGTAAAGGCGGCTCATTAGGCAACAATCCCGAATGGCTGAAACCACACATGGATCGCACAATCAATATGTTCGAACGCAACAAGAACTACCCCAGCGTCACTTTCTGGTCGTTAGGAAATGAAGCCGGAAACGGATACAACTTCTACCAGACTTATCTTTGGTTGAAAGAAGCCGACAAGAACATCATGCAACGTCCCGTCAACTATGAACGTGCACAATGGGAATGGAACACCGATATGTACGTACCTCAGTATCCGGGTGCCGGCTGGCTGGAAGATATCGGCAAGAACGGCAGCGACCGTCCTATTGTCCCGTCAGAATATGCACACGCAATGGGCAACTCTACCGGAAATCTCTGGGGACAATGGCAGGCTATCTATAAATATCCGAACCTTCAGGGAGGATATATCTGGGACTGGGTAGATCAGGGTCTGCTCCAGAAAGACAAGAACGGAAGAGAATACTGGGCTTATGGAGGTGACTTCGGAGTAAATGCACCCAGCGACGGTAATTTCCTCTGCAACGGCCTTGTCAACCCCGACCGTGGTCCGCATCCGGCAATGGCAGAAGTGAAATACGTGCATCAGAATGTCGGCTTCGATGCGATTGACGCAGCATCGGGCAAGTTCAACATCACGAACCGTTTCTACTTCACCAATCTGAAAAAGTATCAGATACATTACAGCGTACTGGCCAACGGAAAAACCGTCAAAAGCGGAAAGGTATCACTGGACATCGCTCCGCAAGCTTCGAAAGAATTCACCGTACCGGTAAATGGTCTGAAAGCCCGTCCGGGAACGGAATATTTCGTTAACTTCAGTGTGATAGCCGTAGAACCGGAACCGCTGATTCCCGCCGGATACGAAATTGCATATGACCAGTTCCGTCTGCCCGTTGAAGCCGAAAGGAATACGTACAAAGCCAACGGCCCCGCATTACAAACTCAAACCCAAGGAGACGAACTGACTGTTTCTTCTTCAAAAGTAAATTTTGTATTCAACAAGAAGAGCGGTCTGGTTACCTCATACAAAGTGGATGGAACTGAATACTTCAAAGACGGATTCGGCATCCAGCCCAACTTCTGGCGTGCGCCTAATGACAATGATTACGGAAACGGTGCTCCCAAACGCCTCCACGTATGGAAACAGTCCAGCAAAGACTTCCACGTGACAGACACGAAGGTAAGCACAGAAGACAAAGCCGTCCTGTTGCAGGCAACTTATCTGCTGGCAGCCGGCAATCTGTATGTTGTCACCTATAAGATATACCCAAGCGGAATCGTTCATGTAAATGCAAAATTTACTTCTACCGATATGCAGGCTGCCGAAACAGAAGTCTCCGAAGCTACCCGCATGGCTACCTTCACTCCCGGAAGTGATGCAGCCCGCAAAGCCGCTTCCAAGCTGGAAGTTCCCCGCATCGGTGTACGCTTCCGCTTACCGGCACAGATGAATAATGTACAGTATTTCGGACGTGGTCCGGAAGAAAACTACATCGACCGCAATCACGGAACCATGGTAGGCGTCTATCAGACAACCGCCGATAAGATGTACTTCAACTATGTACGTCCTCAGGAGAACGGACACCACACGGATACGCGCTGGCTTAACCTGTCTCCCGATAA
>Ga0192234_1083_pt1 | contig 20663 bp, 28 predicted proteins | sample Koala_Koa27_B3_FD_131232 | JGI IMG/M metagenome (GOLD analysis project Ga0192234, IMG submission 131232) | Enriched cells from koala feces incubated with labeled cellulose particles, San Francisco Zoo, California, United States - Koala_Koa2-7_B3 ...
ACAGTATAGACCCGTTCCGATTCCTCTAGCGCGTCCTGAGCTATTACCAGTTCCCGCGCTGCGTCGGCGGCTTGTTTATAGGAGGGAATCAATTTCCCGATGATAGATGTGGCGACACCAGCTACCGCCGTTACGACTTTAGCCAGTATACCCGCAAGGGCCTGAAAGGCATCACTAACGAGGGTTAAAATAGGCTGGAAAGCGGAAAAAGCGGCCTGCAGCTGCGTCATCGCCTCATCGTTCTTTTTAAACGCGTCCGATACACCTTTTATTACCGCCATAATTGCCGTAAGCAGGGCGGTAATGACGTTCAGCGGATAGGTAACGAAGACCTTGCCGAAGGACTGAACGGAACTGGTAAGGGATTTTAGATTAGCGCCGCCCGTCTGTCCCATACCCTTTAAGGCCTGTTCGATGCTGCTGGTGTAATTTCCCACGTTGCGCCGGTTGTCCCCCATCGAGCTCTCGAGATTTCCCACCTCGGTGCGTAGCTCCTTAATGTGGCCAAGCAGCTCTGTTCCCCGGGCGCTTTCGCGCTCTTCTTTGGATAGGGCGGTATAGGAGCGTTGCAGGGAGGCGAGCGAGGTGCGCATTTCATTCAGGCTGTCCCCATAGTCCGCGCCGTTTTTCGTCGCGTCCACAATCTGGGTGTCCAGCGTCTTTAGCGCCGCCTGGTCCATCCGGATAGCTTCCTCGTTTAGAGCTAGCTGGCGGGCACTCTGGGCCGAGGTCTCCGTCATCGCATCTACGTCCTTTTTCAGCTCTTTGTTTGCTGTGCGAAGTGCCGACAGTTCCGCGCGGACTTTGGCAGCCCGTGCCTCCAGGTCGTTCGTCTCAAACGAGACGTCAATCAGTATGGTTTCATTATTACTAGATGGCATTTTATTTATATATTAAATCAGTTATATAATTCTTCGTATACCAAGGCAGGGCTTTTTTTAGGCGGTCGCCTGTCTCCTCTACGGGTAGCGTCCAGTTGTACGTGCGGCTTCCATACCGGGCGGGAGACGGACGCCCATAGCCGAACCGTTTTATTTTTCCGTAGGCAACCGCCCCGGCAAAACGTCGCCGTTCTTTCTCATCCGTGAACCGAAGCCCCTTGTCCCGGCTCCACTGCTCAATAATCTCCGTAAAGTTCCGGGGCACCGCCCCCGCCGGGCGTCCGTGCTCGAGTGTCGTAAGCGGAGCCCCTCCACTATCGCGGCTATAGTATAGCTGCGCACGGGTGTCCGAGACGCGCACACGAAAACCGTCGGCACTCCGGCCGCTCGCATTAATCTTCTGCCCCGAAAGCGCGGCCCTTATCTCGTCCCGCGTCCGTTCGAGTTCTTTTTTGATGTAATCACTAAGCGCACTCATTTCTCCTCTCCTCTCGGTTTACTGTGTTTCCATCTCCTATGCGGATGCGGTGCACTGTGGAAGGGGTGTTCCCCACTCCAGCCGGGAGCCACCACGTGGATCGGCCGGCGGAAGTAAAAAGCGGGGTCCTCCACGCAGACGCCCAGCGACTCCATGAGCCGAACGCGGACGCCGACCCCCGTGAAGAGGTCTTCAAATTCCAGGTAAATGCGGTTTAACGTGGGTTCGGATAACAGTTCAAACGCGTGGTCCGGGTCGGGGCTGTGCCGAACATAATTTAACCACGCATCGGCATACGCTTTCGTATGCTGCACAATGCGCTCCTGCTCCACACTGTTAGCCCGGTGGCTGGTGCGGTCGATAAAATAAAGCGTGGGTGTAAAAATCTCACACCGCATCGTATTCCGGAACGTCGTTTCTGTTTCGTCAATCCGATAACACATGCAGGCGGGCATAGGCGTGTTTCCAATGAGTACGTCCAGTTCCTCCCCCGTGCCATACCGGAACGGCAGCCCAATCGCCTTTACGCTGTTTTTTAGCTTCTGCACAATGCCTTCCGTGCCATATGGGAAAGGCATATGCGGCCGGTCGATGCCGGGCGGTGGCAGGGTGGAGGGTTTAAAATGTTTCTTTGCCATAGTGGTCATCTTTTCTGTTTTCGTTTATGTTGTCTTTTTTGCCGCTCGTAGCGCATCCGTTCGAGATACGCCGCGCTATAAAGGTCTTTGCGGGCTAAAAACCAATCGCCCAGCGGAACAGCCGCCGCGGCATCAAAGGAAGAAAGACCAAAATAGGCGCGAACTTCGATGAGTGGGCGCTCGATGCCTTTCATCTCAGGCAGGCGCCTCAGTAGCGGCACATCCTCCGGAAGGGGGGCGAGGTGGATTTTTTCCAGCATCTCAAGCAGCGTCTGAAAAAAGTTCCGGACATACAATATCCGGGGTAACATAACTGTTAGGGGACCATAGGCTCGGATTTCCGGTTCAAGCACTGCCGGAAGCCTACCCGCTTCCAAATCGACGAGCGAGCTAAGCGGAAGTGTCCACAGGTTATAGTCCCAATCGCAGCCTACACACTCTTCTACCCTCCGCCGGTCGGCCTCCAACAGTAAGCCTTCACGGAGTAGTACCTCGTAATCGAAAAGCGTTAGTCGGGACAGGTCGAGCCTCATAGCTTTTTATTTTTCAAACAAGCCGGGATACTGTTTATATAGTTTTTCAAGCACCGTTTTGCGCCCTAGTTCCGCGCGGCTGTAATAACGCCCTTTTAGTTGGAATCCCTGCCGAAGCGAGGCTTTTAACCGCGGGGCGGTTATCTTCTTTTCCTTTTCATCGGGCACCTCCTCTCCCAGGGTGTTTTTATCCGTGGCGACCGCTTTAGTCTCCGGCGCCGCCTGTCTCTTTCGGCGAGTGGTCTCTTTTTTCTCTCTCGCGGCGGGTGCCTCTGTGGGTTCCGCCTCCGAAGCCTCCGCGGTCTGTGTAGCGGGTGTTATTTCCATTTCCTCCTCCTCTATAAGGACTTCTTTTACTATTTCTTTGCTATTTTCTTCCATAACACATGTTTTTTAAAAGCCGGTATCCCTCCCCCCGGAAGAGGGGAAGGAACCCGGTAAAAATGTTTCAATCTTCATCCGCGCTATCATGGTCGTCGATGGTGTATTTCAAATAGGAGTTAAACTCGTTCTGCGTATCGTGGTAGTTTCCCCACCACAAGTCCATCTCCGCATTCGGCGCATAGGTCTCCGTTAGCGTAAAGCTGTAGCAGCCACCGTTTTCCCCGTCAGTGTAATTTAAGGAAGCTTCGGAAGCTATCAGCCCATTATCAAGTCCCAAAATTGGGAAGGCACTATCGCCGCCTTTTTTGTCTTTGCGCTGCAGGATAACTACCCAGCCGTTTTTGTTGCGCAGGAGCGGTTCAATAAATTCGCTACTAAATTCAGCTCCAGCACGCGGGGCGGTAAAGGTGAGCGTTTTCGTAAAGGTACCACTGTCGGCGTCGTACTCTTCTGCCGTATCGGCATACGGCGTAGCGCCTCCGGCCTCGATGGCAATCCATTTAGCATAAGTTCCGTCGTCTTCGTCTTCGCCGCCTTCGACGTCTTCGTCGCTTTTGTGTATCGGCTCGGAGGGAAGTTGATCGCCCTGGTTGTTTTCTTCGTCGTCTTTTTCGTTTTCTTCATTTTCATTCACCCAGCCTTTAAGCAGGATGCGTTTGATGCGGTTTTTGTTCTGCATTGTAACGGTTTCCTGTTCGCCGCCACCTGAGTAGCCGCTGCTGGTCTCGCTGGTTTCCTCGCTGCTGTCATGTTCATGATAATAAATAATCCGGTTCACGTCCTCCCAACGGCACATGATGGCAAGCGTCTGCAGGCCCGCATAGGCGGGAAATAAACAGTTTTTCTGTGCGTTCATTCCTATCTGTGAGGAATCGCAAGGTGTATAAGCCATAATCTTTATTTTTTTAGTAGTTAAACAAATTGTAAATTTTCTTTTCCGGACGGTACATCAGCGTACAGGCTTCATTATAGAAACGCGCCCAGCGTGCCACATCAAAGACGGGCTCTGACCCCGTAAAAGTAGCCCGCGCCGAGATGCCTGCCGGTGTTGTGCGGACCGCTCCGTAACGAAGATAGGCCGCCGCCGTCCAGTACCGGAGCGCCTGCAATGTACGCTTACTGATCCGGTCACGGGGCACAGGTTCTTTTTCCTTCGGCAGGGGCTCTTTTCGTTCTTTTTCTCGGGTCTCCATCGTCTGAAAGGTGTTTCTCCTCCTCCGGGGTGGGTGCGCCGCGGGGTGTTCCTCTACCGCATCCAGCGCACCGCTTCCAAACGTGTCCAAAAACGATTGTTCCGCCTCTGCGATGATGCCTTCCAGCGCCGTGCGGTCTTTAACTCCAGCCGTGGGTGGCAAACTCCACGGCTGGGAAGGGCGGACCATATCTTCGATAGTCAGAACGGTTTTCATCGGTCATTTACTCTTCTTCTTCGGTTTCTGTTAATTTGTGTTTGATAAACTTTAACCCTAGTTCAGACTGAAGCAGCTGCGTGAGATAGGCACCGGAGAAAGGCACCGTCAGGGCACCACCGATGTAGACTTCATTTAGATACTCGTTCTTATTGTATGCCAGGTTGAAGTTTTCAAACCCGCGGACAGTCACATCCCCTACCACCTTGTAGGCACTCGGCACGAAGGCAATGGCCTGCACCATCTTGTATTCGTGGGCGTTAATAATGCCGTTTAGGCTATTGTAGAGGCTCTCTTTGGTTTCTTCCAGGTTTTTACAATCAATGCCATACTTTTCCTGCAGGTATTCTTTTGCTGTGTTCCCCGAGCTGAAGCAGTCAAAGAAGGCGTTAAAACAAACCCCTTCGGCGGTTGCTACCTGCGGCAGGATGCGCGTAGTGTGGATCCCTGCCACGCCCAGCATCTGGGCCAGGTCGTCCAGGGCGTTATAAACGGGTGTACCGCCTCCGCCGTACACGAAGCGGCGCAGGTGGTTGGCAAGCGCTTTGCTGCAGAACAGGTGTATATCGCCCTCGGCTTCGATGGTAGATACCATCGCGGCCACCTCATCAATGGTCGGCATATGGGTAAGCGCTGCCCGGATACAGTCTTCCGGACGCGTAAGGCATCCTTCTGTCCAGCCGACTGATTCAGCTGCATCCTTATTATCATGCTTCGGATTTTCTGCGGTTTCGCGCGCAATAACTACGGGTACCTTCGATAGGGTTTCTGTTACATAAAGCGGTGCTGCTTCCGTAATCGGTTCCAGCTTGGTCACGTGTCCCTCTTTCGGAAGGAGGTGGTAGTTCTCGGGTTCGGGGTTGTTAGACAGATACCTGCCATCCCCTGTCAGGACGCAGCGCATAATTTCATGCACAATGCGGGTGGCCAGTTCGCGGGTAATGTAACGCAGCAGGGCACCGCCGGCGTTTTCATACTCTACCGTTTCGCGGTCGATGCGGATAAACTTGTAAATGATTTCCGCGCGGATTTCCTTGGGTTTGAAAATGAGTGCCTGCTCGTCTTTCTTCGATCCTTTCTGATGCGCATGGGCGCGGCTGCTGTCGGCGTCGTTGACATCGGTCAGCGTTTTTAAGGCCAGGAGTCCTGTTACGTCCAGTAGCTGCAGGAAACCATCGGCAGCATTTTCCCAGGCGTCGTTAATCTCTTCCAGTACCGCCTCGGGAAGGGTTCCGGTGAACGCCTCCGGCGAGGGGTTGCCGTCTTCGCCTACAGCGAAATCAAAGAGACCATTTTTTATGAGCGCTGTGCGCCAGTTATGGGCGAATTCTTTCGCGTCCTGCGTACGGCGGACGGTGTCCAAAAACAGGTTCCCCGCTTTTTCACTCTTTAAAAAATTATGCACGCGCAGCGTGTTTCGAGGTGCGCGCAACGAGGCCTCGACCTCTTCTACTTTGCCCTGCAGTTCAGCCACCAAAGCGCGCAGCTGTTCGTCCATGTTTTCTTCGGCTGCGTCGAGTTCTTCAATCTGTGCGCGCAGGGATTCAATTTCTGCCTCTTTTTCCTCAATGACCGCCTCGGCTTCGGCACGGGCTTCGTCACTTAGCGTATTGCTGCGCATACGAAGTCGCCTGAGTACGTTTTCCTTAGCGGAAAGCGAAGCGGTGAAGTTTTTCAATTTTTTCTCATTCTTTTTCATAAATCGTTTTTTTTAGTTTAATACCAAAAAACCGGTAATTGTGTATCTGTCTCCATCGCGGGAGAAAAACCTTTAAGCGTCGTACCGTTTCGGATAAAACGGGCTGCGGTGTCGGCTGGGACGTCTACCAGGGACGCCGAAATAAGCTGAAAGGCTTCCACATGCAGAACGTCTTCCGTAATATGTCCACGGGTTACGTAGCCATAACTGGAAAAGCCCTGTAAAATATGGTTATCCAGTAGCGTTTTTATCAGGTTATAATAATAAACGCCCCGGGGTATATACGCATGAATTAAAACACCCTCTTCTGTTTTTTCAAGCGATTCCAGCCGTCCGGCGAGCGAACGGATATCACGCTCATGTTGCAAATCGAGCGGAACGAAGAGGTTATTTTTTTCAAAATAGTTCGTAAGCCCCTCATCGTAAGCGGTAGACTGCCACTGTTGAGCGTTTTCGTTGACGCTGTCAAAACGGGTTAGCAGTCCTGAGAGGGTAAAGCCTACTTCTTCCCCCGCTTCGTTTTTTCGGAGGACATAGCTCCGCCCCTCCGGGGTTTCCGTCCGCAGAGTGGTAAAGTTTCGGATAGGAAGCTGCTCTTTAATTTCGTATCGGTTCATTTTTTTCTTTTTATAAGTTTTCAATAATATCTTTCATGCGAAGCCGCGCCGTCTCGGCATTTTCCGGATCCGTGGCACGAACCTGTTGCCAGAACAGGTACATTTCCCGTGCAGAGGTTTCCAGTTCCCGTTTTTTCTCTGCCATCGCGGGCACGCCTTCAAAGTCAAACCAGAACTCCAACCGCCGGGGGAGGGCGGAATTTTCCGCAGCGATTTCCCGCCAGAGGTCCTCCAGCAGGTGCGTAAATAACACGCCGTAACTTTGAATCGTACTGCTGTAAAAATCCAGTTCGGCGGCGTTGCGGTTTTCGTACTTGGCATTTTCAAAGTAAGTGGATAGCTCTTTGGGAATACCGAGCGCGGCATATATGGCCTGCAAGGTATATAACCGTTTAGCGGGCAGCTGTAGCGCGGCAATAGGGAGCTCAATGGCATTCCAGCGCGTGGGGCGCGGGGCAATCATGACCTGCCAGCGTCCGAGCCGAATACCGTACGTCCGGCGATAACGCTCATGCATCTCTTCCACCTCTTTCTCATCAAAAAAAGCACCTGCCACGCTGCTGTCCGTCTCAGGCGACAGGATACCCATCGCGCCGTAATTCTCAATTAGGTTTAAATCACTGTTGTTGATGGTATTCAAAAAGTGCAGTTTGTCCCGCAAATACCACTCATCGCTGTGACCGGTGGCGCGAAACGTAAGCGAAGGGAGTAACACTTCCCCTCTTTCGAGAGGAATCGTCATAACGCCTTCCGTCGCTTTCTGCGCCCGGCGGGAGCGGACGGAGATAAGATGCAGTTCGGGGCGGGTGCCCACCACCAAATACCCGTCATAAAACAGCCGGCGGACTAATTCCAGATAATCGGAGGAGAGAAAGGCGAAAAGCTTCCGGGTGGCGATAAAAGGCGTCGTAGTGCTCCAACGAAGGTTAGACAGCCGTGAGGCAATCATCCGAAGGGCGTCCAGTATCTCACTCCGGGCAAAGTCATAAAAAGGCGTCCCGCTGGGTTCATAATACCTCACGGGCACCTTTCGGGGAAGGGAGCGTTTTTCTTCTTTCTTTTCACCGGGACGGTGTCGTTTAATATCGTATCCGAACAATCTCATAGGTGTGCATTCATTAACGTGTAAGCCTCTTTTAAATAACGCCTGCGCGCACTTTCTCCCCCACAAAGACAGGGGACGGTGCGCCCGGTAAACGCTTTTAATAGTTTCTTATCCTCCGGCGTGAGGGTTATCCGCTCCCCAGCCGCTCCCCGCTTTATTTTCTGAGCAAGTCTCCCGGGCAGTCTCATTTTTTTCGGTTTTTTAGGTAATCGGTAAACGCTTCCGTATAACCTTCGATAGAAAGCGTAAAAAACACGAATCCGGTCACCAGTGCCCAGGAAAGCGGAAAAAGAAACAGCCAGCTATAAAGAAACGTTCCCCAGAAGGTAAGGCAACTTTTACAGCTGAGGGGTTTTCGATCCCAATCGAGACGCCAGAGCCAGTTTTGATATCGCTGCGAGCCAAACCCTACCTCACAGAGAATGGCAAGCAGAAGCAGTATAACAATATGTAATATTACCATGACCATAATGCGTATTGAACGGACACCCCGACAAAAGGTGCCCAGTGATTGTTTTTTATATCATAACCGTAAGCGAAGGCGGGACCCAGTGCCCAACGCCGGGCAGGTGTGTTTACCGTCTTCGTCTCCGTCCGGTATACGTATTCGGTCCGTGGATAGACCTCGACCCAGTTGAGGCGCGGGCGGTACCCCTCAATTTGAAGGGCATAAAGTGTGTCCCGGTACTCTTTCGTTTCGATGGGGACCTCGATGCGCACGGTATCGCCGGGCAGGTAGAGAGTATCGGCGGGCGCCTCGATGGTATCCCTCCGGATCTCCGTCCGGAGGGTCTCCACGGGTTCCACGATAGTAACCGTATCGACACGGGTCTCGGTAACCGTTTCCACTTTAACCGTTTCCACCGCCGCGCACTTCTTGGAGCAACGCCCCAGGAAAAAGACGGCGACAAGTATGCCTATCCAAATAATCCAGCTCACTGTTTTCATAGCTTAAGTATCTGTTTACGATTTTCCGCCTCACTCCGATAACTTACATGCACCCAGCTCATGCCGCTCTCGTCGATGAGTTGGTCAAAAGGTAAGCCGAGGGACTGAATCAGCGCGAACAGCCTCGCATTACTTGTTTTCGTGCGGTCTGCGGCTTCAATATCGGCGGCGCGCCCTGTCATATGGTCGGAGGTTTTGGAGCCTCCTACAGCCTCATTTAAAGCCACAGAGCGATAACCACTGTTAACGACAATCGGCGCACCCCATGCCGCGCGAAGCGGGTCCAATACCCGGTCTACTAACCGGGTTAAGTTTTCCTTCACTTCCTCTGTGGGTGTGTTATCAATTCCCCGCCTGGTGGCGGTGTCGGATTTCGTTAATTCTTCAATAGTAAAGTATTTCATAGGGTAGAGGGAGTTGTTTTAAATTCTTTCATGATTTCCGTGTGTGGGGGTTCGCGGTCTGCGCAGTCCAGTTTTTCACACACATAAAAGCGACACATGAGGGTTTGCCGTTTCTCCTCCTCTAGTCGCGTGCGCGCATCGTGCAGTTTTTCGCGCAGCGCCTGAACGGTCCGCGTCTGTTCTTCGTAAAGCGCCCGCCACTGCTCGGAAGCCGTTTTATCGTTTTCCAGCTCTTTCGCCTTCTTATTCTGTTTATACTGCATAAAACCCGCCACACCGCCTCCGCTGAGAAGTGTAGTAAAAAGCGTAGTAAGCAGAGTTATAACGTCCATAAAAAAACTTTTTAATTTTCCAAACAAATATACGACTTTTTCCCCGGGAAAACAACTATTTAACATTTTTTCGCTGCGCCGGCAGCATCGACCACAGGTCGAAGGCATACCGGAGGGCGTCGCAACAATGATTCCAGTCGTCGACGGGTTGCAGGGTGTCATTTTTCTGGATGAAGCGGTAATTTTCCATCTCCTCGAGGAAATGGCGCGAGGAAGCGGTAATGCGAAGCTCGTAGGGTTGTAGGTTCCGGATACCGGTCAGGATAGAGCCGGCGCCTTTCCGCGCGGGTGAAAAATGAAACCGGAGCCCGGTGCGGGCAAAGAGACTGCGGACCCTGCCGGCGCCCTCGGTCGCGGTATCGTAGACCAGGTATTGACGGCGAAAAGGAATCGAGGCGAGGCATGCCGCCATTTCGGCATCGCCCCCCTCACGGCTATAATAATATTCGTGGCAGTAAATGGCATCGGAAGAGAACCGGAAGCCGCAAATAACATCGGGGTCGGCGGTGGCGTGCAGCGCGCCCCAGTCACAGGCGAGAACTTCCATCAGGGGCGAGGCGTGATATTCCTCGTCCGGCACGGCTTTGTGACGCGGGAAACAAAGACCCGAGAGGGTGGAATCGACACCCCGGCACTCGACTTCGTACAGATAGCGCTCCAGGGTACCGGGTGCGGCCTCTTTTCCCCGCTCTGCCGTGCGGTCCAGTTCCCGGCGAACGAAATCCGACAAAAAAGGGTTATCGTGATAAGTCGTAATCAGCTTATTGTCCTCTCTTTCGTAAAGGTCGTTTACCCAAAAGCGTGTATAGGGGTTGTAATCAAAGAAGACCTGACAACCCGGTCCGGCAGCTTTTAATGCTTCCCTGACCGTGCGGGCGTCGTACTGGATGCACTCGTTGAAAAATATATAATGAAAGTTCGAAGCATAGCCGCGGACATCACGCCCGGCATAAACAAAAGCAAAGTCCGAGCCGGTCTCAAAGAGTACCCGCGTGCCCCCGGTGAAGTGGATGCGCATCCGCCGACCGTCGCCACCCGCCGAACGGTTAATCATAATCAGGTCCTGGAAAATGGATTCTTTTAGCCGCGCATAGGTATCCGTTACGATGAGTGTACGCGTATGGGGATGGGTCAGCGACTCCATATACAAAAACTGTAGAATGCTGACCGTCTTGCCGCTTCGACGACCCCCCTGAAAGATAATAAAAGGGGTGCCCGCCCCGTGATGGTGGGTTATAAAATCATGGTGTAATTTGAGCAGTTCCATCGCTTTCGGTGTCCTCTGTTTTTCTTGTTCCGTCCATCGTTCCTGCCACCTTGTCAGCGGTATTGTCGATGACCTTCACCGTAAAGGCGCGGCGGTTTGATTCCTCAAAATCAAGCGTCCGGGTGTTGCTCCGCGTCCACTCCTCGGGCGACATGTTGCAAAGGACGAAAATCGCAGCTGCCACATTGGCAGGAATATGCCGGCGGGTGGTGGTCTGTTCCTTGATCCGTGGCGCGCCCGTTCCGTCGTCTATATACGTTGTCCGTGTCTCTTCCACGTCGTAGCCGCAGAGTTGCTTGAACAGCCCGCGTTTTGCCTCCTTGACAAACGCCAGCCGGCGGCGTTCGTGCCCGCGGTTTTGCGCCTCCCGCATAGCGGGATACTTATTCAACCAGTCGTAAAGCGTATGCGGATGAACCTGAAGAAGGCCGGCGATTTCATCTGTCGAATACTGCGCGCGGGCATCGGCTACATAATCCTCGTACCGGGTGGGCGTCAAAACCGGGTCGTATTTAAGAAGGTTCGGCATGACTATTTTTCTTGAATTTTTCTGATATGATTTTCGTTTGTATCCTGTTCCAGTTAATGGAATGATGCCAGCGCGTCGACTTTAACGGCTTAACCTTTACTGCCGCCGGGTATCGAATAACGGTATGCATCGACTTGACATAGGTGCCGTCGCGGCGATAAATATCTGTCATCCCTCCACGGTTCTGTTGCGTACTACCCTGTACGATAATAAACAAAGGATACGTAAAAGCGGGCACGGGATGCCGCAGGGCTAAATCGAGGTACATGTTTACATCGTCGTTAAGCGTTCCGGCAAACGGAAGCGGAGGGTCGGACGTACGGTAAAAAAAGGAATTCATTGCCTTCCGGTTTTGAAAATGTATCACCCCGCGCGAAAAATATGCATTATTCTCCTCCAACACGCTCGCGTAAAAGTCACCCGATTGCGCGAAAGCGAGCGTGCGCACGGCGGGAGTATGTTTAAAAAAAACAACTATTTTACTTAATATATGGTCGAGCGAGAAGCAGAGTTTTTTTGAAACTAATACGTAGGCTTGTCCATCCCGATTCGTTACCGAAGCAATACGATTATAATCGTCATCCAATTCCCAAACAACGTCCGCCATGTCGGGCGTTACGAGGTCGTGAATGGCACGGCGCGCATAAAGCGGAGCCCCTTGCGCCGCAGTATAGTTTTGACCCTCGTCGACCTTGCTTCGGTATTCATTTTTCGAAAACACGAGTACCTCGCCCGGGTACCGGTTCCGGTACTCCTCGAGCTGGGGATCGTCATCGCTACAAAGGATACGAATGGGACCCGTCCAACCGAAAACGCGAAGGGTCTTATAAGTGCGCATTCGGTCAGGTCGTCCATAGGATAAGATAACCGGCAAAATGGGTATAGGATTATTTCGCTTCATTGGTTACTATATCTTTCGTTAATTGAACCAACCCGCGGTCGATGGCGTCGTTAAAATCGATGATAATCAAAACACTTTCTTCCATTAACTCCTGCATCCGGGGCGAGGCGTGCGCGTAATACTCAGCGATATTGGCGAAATTAAAAACGGCGTGACGCCAAGCAGCGGCTCGCAAAAAAACTGCCTCGTCTTCCGATATGTCCCCGTCTTTTAACGCTGATTCTATGTTCGTAAGAAGTTCCGACACTTTTCCAGTGTCGTACACCTCAGACAGGGCGGGAGGTGACGGGCGCGACGGTGTATAATGAACGGACTCCGTTGTAATTGCGTATTTCGATACATACTCGTCGTTTACCTTGATAGCCTCCCAGACATGAAGCGGGACACTCCATTCGTTTTGCGCCGAAATGAGTCCCGATTCCTTGAATTCGTTTAACTGATCCTTATCCCATTTTAAATTGGAATAAGCTACGGCATTATCGGCCAGCGCCAAATTACGCCCTTCCGGCGTATTAATATCAATATCGGTACGTTGAACGGCTATTAATGTTTTTCCGTCACTTGGGACGACAACCACGTTTTCGATGCCTGCCTGCCTCGCTGCCTCCCAGGATTTGTTGCCGGCGATAATCTGGTTGTTTTTATCCAATAAAATAGAGCGACCCGCGCCGTACTTTTTAAACGACTTGTTTAACAGGCGCTGCCCCTTCTTCCTGCCGATATTCAGGTTTTTCGCGTCCGGGATTAAATCCGAGATGTTTTTTCGCTCCGTATTCATTTTATCAATTCTTTAAATTCTTCTTCTCCCCAGATAGTCCGGGCGGTAAACTGCTCACGGTTTAACCGCTCCAGCCAGTGCGATTGAAAAACAGAAAGCCGCCCGCTGCCGGGGGTTTTGAACTCCACAAATATAGCCTTCCCGTTTTTTAAAAACAAACGGTCCGGGATGCCGGTATGCCCGGTATTTTCCAGTTTAATGGAAAGCCAGCCCCGCGCCCGGGCGTACCGGGTGCAGGTGGTTTCCAGTTCTTTCTCGGGTCTGTTCATTTCTTCCGAATAAGCGCCCAGCGGTGGGCGGGGTTGATTCTGCCACGCCCCCCGGGACCGTCGAAGAGATACCGGGGAACGCCGTTACTATACAGCGTATGCCGGCCGGATGGACTGGCGGCGTCCCGATAGGGGGTAAAACCCTCCGGCGGCGTGTCATACACTTCGTACGTGATTCCGTTTAATGTGATTGTTTCCATATTTTAAAAAAAACCGGTAAAGTTTCGAAGACGTGACCTTCTACGCTTTACCGGGATTATCTTAGTTTTAAAACTAATTCTTACAGGTTTGTAACCGGTCACGTCAATTACTATGCGACAAATATACAAACAAAAAATGAAACCACCAAAAAAACACCTCTTTTTTTTTGAAAAAATTAATCTCCCCAATTTTGGGGAGACCTCGCGGACGCCTCTTTTCACTGCTCCATTTTGAGCAGTCGAAAGAAACAAAAAAAAGCCTCCTTTTTTCACAAAAAAGAGGCTTTAACCTATAATTAAAAATTAAAAACATAAATCATAAACAAAAAATGACAAAATTTAAATTTTTTACAGGACAATCGTTACCATTTCACAAATATACAAAGTTTAATTTAAACGATCAACTATTTTGCCTTAAAAATTACCGGCGCGTTTCCTCCTTAAACTCCTCCATCAGGCGGGATTTTTTTTGAAGCGCCCGCAGGGCATACTCCTCGACGGTGTCACGGGCGTAAAAAACGTGCAGATCCACCGGCGCCCGCTGCCCGCGGCGGTGTAGGCGCGCCGAGGCTTGTAGCCATAGTTCGAGGTCGAACGTAAGCGATGACCAGACCAGGAGCCGCGAACCGGATTCCTGAAGGTTCAACCCGTGCCCACAACTGGCGGGGTGCGCCAGGAGGACATCGGCAGCGCGGCTGTTCCAGCGGGTTAAAAAATCTTTTTCATCCGGGGTGACGACCGCCGCGCCCTCTTTTTCCAGCCGCGTTTTTAAGTAAGCTGCTTCGGCGCGGAAAGCGTAGAACAGGAGCACCTGCTCGCCCTCGCCGACCATGCTGGAAACCGCATCCGCCACCGCCTCCAGTTTGCTGGACGCGCCCGACCAGACGGGGGCGGAGGTGGTAGGGTCATAGATAAACCCGCTGCAAAGGGTCTGCAATTTCTGAAACGCGCCCTTGTCATTGAGGGCGATAATACGTTCTTCGTCCTCCACCCGGAGCAGGGTTTTGGCGTCCATGTACCGGGCGCGCTCTTTCTCGGACAGGGGTTGCGGGTGGTAGAGGGTACGCATCGGCGGGAGGGCGGCATAATCCTCCGCCCGGAGGGTGAATATTTGCCCCTTTACAGGCTCTAAAATCGACTCCAGCGTATGGGGTGGCAGTATTCTCCACCGGTGGAACGGAAGGGCGGAAAACGCATTTAAATCCTCGAAATAAGTGGCACGCCAGCGGAAAAATTCAGGGATGTAGATTTTACCCCGGCGCGCCGTGTGCGGCGTGGCGGCATAGATACCCAGGGCAGCCAGTTGCCCAAAGAGGTCAATAGCCCCGTTGGGTAGGAGTGTACCCGTCAGCCCCCAGCGGATGGCGGTTTTAATCCCCAGTGCGTGCAGGAAACGTTTCGAGGTCACATGCTTCAGCCGGGTTAACTCGTCGAATACGACCGCCTCGAAGTCCAGCGTCGGGGCTTCGGCAAGCTGCTCGTAACTGCAGACGGTGCGGGCGGTCTTTCGCCTCCATAGCGCGGCACGCTGCGCCGGGGTACCCTGGATCACGGTCCACTCGTGGGGGTCGTTCCACTTCTTCGCCTCGGCGCTCCAGACCGAAAGCGCCACCCGTTTGGGGGCTACGATGAGCGCACGGCGGACGCCGAGGCGGTTTAAGGCTTCAATGACGGTCGCCGTTTTCCCCAATCCCATATCCATCGAAAGCACGGCGCGGGGGTGCTGGGTCAGGAAGGTGGCGGCTCTCTGCTGATATTCTTCCAATTTCATCGGTTTATTTTTTTTGCGGTACAAGACTGAAAGCCTGCACCAGGGTTATAACGCAGGGGTTTGTTTCTTTCATCCGGTTAAAGGCGTGCAGTGCCTCGGGGTTCTCTTTCCACAGGCGGTTGAGTGTATCCCTATCCGGCATTTCCGTTTTAAGGCTGTTTTCCGGCGTTTTAACGGCTTCTACCGGTGCGGGTGGTATAAGAATAGGGGCGGCAGATTTCGAAGGCTCTGCGGGCTTTATTTTCGGTTTCGGGCGGGTTTCTTCTTCCTGCCTTACCGGGGCGACCTCAAAGAGGGAAAGCTGCCCGGCTGCGAGGGTTTGTTTTTTTCTTCGTTTAACCATTGTTATTTTTTTTAACATATTAATTAGGCTGTTTTTTGTTAAATTGCTTTAACATTTTAAGAAAAATTAATTAAAATGTTAAAATCAATTTAACACTTTTTCGATGCTTTCAAATGTTAAAATTTTAACATTTGAGGGGTTTTTCGGGGGTTAGTTCCTTTTTTTGAAATTAGAAGGAACCGAGCTAACGCGCTGAATCTCAAACAATTAAGGGCAAAAAATTCAAGTTCCTTTTTATTACCTATTAAATATATATATTTTTCTATTTTTTTTTTTTTCATGTCGATATATTGCCAATATTTCATTGTTTTCAAAAAAAAAAAATCTATAATATTAATAATACTATTTTTTAGGAATTAAAGGAACTAAAACACTTTAAAAGATTGAACAACAACAAGTTAGCTCGGTTCCTTTTTTGGTTCCCCTTTGGTTCCTTGGTTCCTTTTTCAATCTTCCATAATATCGCCGCGCGTTACCCCGTCCGCCGTGTTTGCCTCCGTAATGGCTTCCAATAGCTCGTAGACCTGTATAACGGAACGTTTTACGCCCCCTTTTCGGCTATTATCTGTTATCCATACGTTTGGGCAAAGTTCCTCGAGCGCCGTCTTGACTTTGTTCCTGAAGTCCATCGGATATACTTGCTTTTTGTAGCCTAAACCCTCGAAGAGAAATTCGGAGAAGTTACAGCGGTACGAGTTTAGGTTCCGCAACCAGTGTTCTGTTCGCCATGTCTTAATTTCCTCCTTTAGGTCCTCGATCTCCGTGCGGCGGTTGCCCTGAATCTCCTCGAATGCATGCTGCGAGGCGTCACCATCCTCGCGCGTTACGGATTGGATAAATCCCAGCCATTGCGTCCAGATCCACTCGGGCTCGAGCTCGAGCGCTCGCGGATTCTCCGGCCACTCAACAGCCAGTATGCGGCGTTCGTTGTCTTCCGGTATAAATTCCACGGGCGAGGGGTTGGAGGTAATTAAATAGTTGGGATAAGCCTTCCCGGTCACGATGTCCTTGAATTTGGGGTTCCAAGTAAATGTATCGGCTGTGATGATTTTCTTGAACTCGGAATATTCGCGCATGTTCTGCGGCATCTCATCATCGAGACGCGTGGCGGGGTAAAACATGGCATGCGGCGCAACGTGTGCCTCGCGTCCGATTTCCCGAAGGAAGCGGCTATCGATGTCCAGCGTCCTTGCGCCTTCTTTTTGCTCGCCCAGCCACTCGCTGAATTTAAAGCCGCAAAGGATGGACACGATCACACCTGCCGCGGTTGTCTTTCCGGTTCCCTTCTTTTTGCCGTAAAACCACAACACCCGGTTTTGACCTTCCTTCCGGTAATCGAATTTGACGCGGGCAACAAAATAACGGATCTTCTCCACATCCTGCGCCGAAAAAGCCGGATAAGTGGAGCGAAGAGACTCGTCGGCTAATCTCCGTTGCTCCCCGGTTACGTTTTCCTTGACCAGCGCGGCGCGGATCTTTTCCACCCGCCGCGGGGTGATTACATCTATCCACACACGCTCGGCGATGTCCGTGGCGTGCCGGGCTATTTGATTGTTTTCACCCAACCGGCGGCAAAACTTGGCGGCGTTTACCATTACGCCGGACACCGATTTAAGATCGGTAACGGAGGCGCGGCGCAGGAGCTCGGTCAACTTTTTCTCCATTTCCTCCTTGCGGGTTTCCTCCCTGAAATACCGCCGGGCAAACTGGTACGTATCGGGCGCCGATAACAGATAGGGCAACAGATCCCTTTCCGTCTCCTTTTCCGTCTCCTCCGGCAGGTCACCCGCCAGCCAGTCCACCGCCTCGAGCCGTGTAATGATTCCCTCCTTTTCCAGCCAGTCGAACATTTCCTTATAGCTATAATTAAAGTGGATCTGAAGCAGTCCGAACGTATCATGCGCCCGCCCGTCGGCTGCCGGGTCCGTGTTGTTATGCCCGCTATAAAAACGCTGCTTGTCCTTGTAATACAGCGCGCCCGGGGTGGAGGTAGCCTGGTAGTATTTGTACCGGATCCATTTTCCCTCATCCTTTGCCCCGGTGTAGATATGGGACAGATAGCGTTCGATAGCAACGTCCGGCGTCAGGACGCGGTTGCACGCCTCGATATAATTCGTGTCTACGCGGACCATCCCATTTCGCTCCGCGCGGTCATGTTTTCCGCCCTCCCGGATTGCCCGGCGGAGCGCCCGCATTTCTTCCTCCCGGGCTTTCTCCTCCTCCGCCTTTTCCCGTCTTACCGCGGCGGCTTGTAACACCGCGTCCACATCCACCGCCGCGCCGTCTTCCTTGACCCTGATTGCCCGCATGTATGCCTCCCGCCTCTCTTCCGACGGGATAGCGGCGCCAAAAAAGAGCCGTCCCCAATCCTTGACCGGGTCAAGAAAGGGTAGGCAGGCGTAAATTTCACCGATAAACGCGTTCCATTCGGGCGACGTCCAAAGGCGGTGACGTCCGTCCCGCGCCTCTTCCTCTTCTTTTCCTTCGATACGCCGGGAAAGGGGTAGGATAATCCTGTATCGGGGATTTTCCGCAGTATAGTTATAGGAGGGAATGCGCGCGTATGCTTTCCCCTCGAGCCATTCTTCCAGCGCCTTCCAATCCTCCGGGGTCCACGCCACCGCTCCCCCCTTTTTGTTTTCCGGGTCTTTCTTTTTCCCGTCCGCATCCAGTATCACGCAGTCGACCCACTCCGTCCGGCTCCGTCCGCCCGGTGAGTAGCCCGCAACCATCCCGCCCGCCTTTCGTTTGTCATCCAGTACGGGCGGCGCGTTATACCTTTTTTTAACCAATTCTGTAAGAGACCCGAATACCTCGGGCGCATCGAACGGCGCCGCACCCTGCCAGATGGCTGGCAGCCCGCTCCATTCTTTTCCGTTTTCTTTTCCTTTTTGGTGCAATCTTTCATCGAACCGAAAAGGGGTCACCGTTAACGTCATATAACTATTTTTTATTTTCCCGCCGCTTCAAAACAAAAAACCCGGGCAAAATGGGTACGACATTTCGCCACGGGCTTCCTATTTTAAAACGACAAAGTCGTTAAAATTTCTTTTAATACGCGCTTCCTGTTGTTGTCGTACCTCAAACATTCCACCGTTGCAAATATAACTATTTTTTCCGGTTCCTTCCCAATCCGGAAGCCTTAAAAAAACATGTTTTAAAACATAGTTATAAAACATAGTTTTTAAACATCTTTTCCTATAACCTGTTTTAAGCCGTTTTAAGGCGTTAAAAACTCCGGGTGGTACTCTTATACCACCCGGAGCCTGAAACGCTCTTAAATCGCCTTAAAATGGCAAATCGTCGTTATTTTCCGTTTCCTCTGCAGCTCCCGCGCTGTACTTTTCTTCCGGTACCCCGTCCGGGTCGTCAAAGTAATCATCGGCGGCGAGCCAGTCACGGCGCAACTCCTGAAACCGCCCGTCGAGCAGCTGGAACGTATATCCCTGCTTGCCCATCCGGTTGAAGTAATTCGCTTTTAATACCACATCCGTCGCCGAGGCAAGAAAATTGGCGGGCAGCCGTCCCTTTAGCTCTTCGTTATAGATGTTGACGCTTACAAACGTGGTCGGATACTCCCCGGAGATGGGGCGACAGTATTTCTCGCCTGCCTGCCGGCGGATGACGTCGTTAATCAATTCTACCCCACTGTTGGGCAGGGCTACGCTCCATTTTTCAAACTCTTGGTTCCAGCGCATCAGAAGCGGTTGTTCGTCCCCGCTCCGCTGATACCGATACACCAGCGTCCGTTTTTCGTTGTCTTCAAATACGATTTTCTGTTTCATCTTTTTTTTGATTCATTTATAACCGTCCGTCGATCGGTTGTTTCCTATTTCCGCCCGCCCGCGACGGATATAGGGCGGCGTGTTGTTTCTCGATCTGTTCTTTCAGCGGGGCGAATAGGGCGCGCTCGCCCTCCTCCACCTCTACCGTAATCCCATAGCGCACCGACTCATAATTGCCGAGGTTGTGCACGATCTGCAAGTTAATCTCCTTGACTTTCATCTTCGAATTTTTGAATTTTTAAAACGAGTTCCTCTAAATATTTATCTTTCATTACCCAGCTATATCCCGCAAGCTCGAACTTGTCTCCCGACGTTTTCGAATCGTAATGAATAATGTTTTTTGTAGCCCGGCAACCTGCCTCCTTGCCGATTTTGGACCCAAACGTATACGTCTCGTCTTTTTCCAGCGTAAGGGCGATTTTTGCCTCCTCGATAAACTCGATCAACTCCTCCGCTGTTCCAAAAAAACTGTAAGTCTGGAAATAACTCCCGTCCCTTTTTTTGCCATACTCCTCATTGTTCACCGATAAAAGGTAATAATTGTCCCGGCTATGGTCCGCATCATAATTCACCACAACCCGCCAGGGGTTAAACTTGTTCGTTAATATTTTATTTTTACTAATAGACTGCGCGCCGATGCCGGCGGACATAAAAATCATAACTGCTGCAACTAAAATTTTACTGCTTGTTTTCATTTTTCTAAATTTTTTATGAGTTAATAATTATTTTTCATCGTTTTCGATTTCTCTGAGTTCTATCATTTCTGCCACCTCTTGAATCCGGGGGCGCATCTCTTTAATTCGGCACAGTCCCCGCAGCAGCTGCGCCTGTGCCTCCGGGTCTTTTTCCACCGTCCGGAATGCGATGCGAACATCCTCCGGGAGCGTGCCGCTGCCGTGGACGAGGCGCACCCGTTCGGCGCCGAGGAAATAATACCACTGCAGTTGCCAACGGTATCGCTCGGCAACGTCCGCCGTGTGGTAGCGCGAAAACTTGAGTTCCAGCACCAGCCCCCGCGTGGCGTCGTATCCGTCGGCGTGCGCGATCAGGGCGGGAAGCCCCTCCATGGGACGCCGGAGGATGTGTTGCCGCTCGACGCGGGGCGTCCAATCCGGGGTGACCTCCTCGAAGAAGTAATCCTCGAACCGGTGTCCCGCCTCCATCGCCTCCGTCTTGGGCACCTCGCGGAGGTACCGCCGGGGCAGGTCGCCGTAAGCAACGGCGAGGCGGATGTAGTGTTCGAGATTGATCCGGAGCCCGCCCCCGATCCGTCCCACCAGGGCGGCATCGGTGCCACCTAGGCACCCGCTCCGATCCTGTACATTACTGAAGTCCATCGCCCCACGGGTTATCGATTCCAAACTCCTCGTAGAAATACCGGGCGACGCGGAC
>Ga0192234_1087_pt1 | contig 20454 bp, 25 predicted proteins | sample Koala_Koa27_B3_FD_131232 | JGI IMG/M metagenome (GOLD analysis project Ga0192234, IMG submission 131232) | Enriched cells from koala feces incubated with labeled cellulose particles, San Francisco Zoo, California, United States - Koala_Koa2-7_B3 ...
AAAAACTGAAACCTTATATTACAGAAACTCCTATTGTAACGGTACGTATGGTGAATTATAAGATTTCTGTGATTGGCGAAGTTGCCCGTCCCGGTACATTTACTATTTCCAATGAAAAAGTGAACATCCTGGAAGCTCTGGCTATGGCAGGTGATATGACTGTGTATGGTCTCCGTGATGATGTTAAGCTGATACGGGAGAACGCCAATGGTAAGCAGGAAATTATTCCTTTGGATCTGAATAAGGCGGAGACTATTCTTTCTCCTTATTATTATTTGCAACAGAATGATATTATTTACGTAACTCCGAATAAGGCGAAAGCTCGAAATTCGGATATCGGAACTAGTACAAGTTTATGGTTCTCTGCTACTTCGATCCTTGTTTCTATTGCCAGTTTGTTGTTTAATATTTTGAAATAAAAGGAAGAGTTATGAAGGAAGAAAATCAAAACGGGAAAGGACCTGAAATGACTGAGGAGCAAATTGATTTCCGGGCATTGCTTTTTAAATATATTATTCACTGGCCCTGGTTTGTAGGTGCTGTGTTGCTATGTTTGGTTGGTGCGTGGTTTTATCTGCACTGGGCTACCCCGATCTATAATATTTCCGCCACTGTTCTGATAAAAGATGAGAAGAAGGGCGGAGGTGCGGGACTTTCTTCGGAACTGGAGGATATGGGGTTAAGTGGTCTGATGACATCTTCTAAAAACATTGATAACGAACTGGAGGTTCTGCGTTCGAAAACCTTGGTAAAAGAGGTTGTGAATCAGTTGGGACTATATATAACTTATAAAGATGAGGATGAGTTTCCTGCTAAAGGTCTATATAAGACATCTCCGGTGCAGGTGAGCCTAACTCCTCAAGAGGCTGAAAAATTGAATGCACCGATGATGGTGGAAATGACTTTGCAGCCTGAAGGTAGTATGGATGTGAATGTGACTGTGGGTGAGAAGGGTTATCAGAAGCATTTTGAGAAGTTGCCTGCTATCTTTCCAACTGATGAAGGCACGCTGGCCTTCTTTCAGGCTGTTGATTCGGTTACTTTGCAGGATGGGACAAGAGTTCCTCAGATAGAGAAGGACGTACGTCATATAACTGCGACAATAAACAAACCGATGAGAGTGGCAAGAGACTATTGTAAAAGCCTGTCTATTGCTCCTACTTCTAAGACTACTTCTGTAGCCGTAATTTCGTTGAAGAACTCCAGTTTGCAGCGTGGACAAGATTTTATTAATCAATTACTGGAGATGTATAATCGCAATACGAATAATGATAAAAACGAGATTGCCCAGAAGACGGCTGAGTTTATTGATGAACGTATTGGCATTATTTCAAAAGAATTGGGTAGTACGGAAGCTAATCTGGAGTCTTTCAAGCGTGATGCAGGTATCACGGATTTGACGAGTGAAGCTCAGATAGCCTTGGCTGGTAATGCTGAGTATGAAAAGAAAAGTGTGGAGAACCGTACTCAAATCAGCTTGGTAAATGACTTGCGTAAATACTTGCGAGGCAATGAATACGAAGTCTTACCGAGTAATGTAGGTTTACAGGATGCTGCCTTGATTGGAGCCATTGAACGTTATAACGAAATGCTTATTGAGCGTAAACGCCTGTTGCGTACATCAACAGAGAATAACCCTACGATTGTGAATTTGGATACGAGTATCCGTGCTATGAAAGCCAATGTACAGGCTACCCTTGAAGGAACCTTGCAGGGGTTGATGATTACCAAAGAGAGCCTTGACCGTGAAGCAAGTCGCTATTCCCGTCGTATCAGCAACGCTCCGGGTCAGGAACGTGCTTATGTAAGCATCGCCCGTCAGCAGGAGATTAAAGCCGGATTGTATCTGATGTTATTACAGAAGCGCGAAGAGAATGCGATTGCACTTGCTGCTACTGCCAATAATGCGAAAATTATCGATGAAGCAATAGCTGACGATATTCCGGTATCTCCCAAACGTCCTATGATCTATTTGATCGCATTGGTACTGGGCATCGGAATTCCGGTTGGCATCATCTACTTGGTTGAACTGACTAAATTCAAGATCGAAGGTCGTGCCGATGTGGAGAAACTGACGAGCGTACCAGTTGTCGGTGATATTCCATTAACTGATGAGAAGAATGATAAGAATGGTTCTATCGCCGTCTTCGAGAACAAGAATAATCTGATGAGTGAAACCTTCCGTAATATTCGAACCAATCTTCAGTTTATGCTCGATAATGATCAGAAGGTGATCCTTGTGACCTCAACTGTCAGTGGTGAAGGAAAATCATTCGTATCGTCGAACCTAGCTATCAGTCTTTCTCTTTTGGGAAAGAAAGTAGTGATTGTCGGGCTCGATATTCGTAAACCAGGACTGAATAAAGTTTTCCAACTCTCTAATAAGGAGAGAGGTATTACTCAGTATCTTTCCAATCCTGAAACGGATTTGATGGAACTTGTTCAGCCTTCTGATGTAAATAAGAATCTGTTTATTCTTCCGGGTGGTACTGTTCCTCCTAATCCAACAGAACTGTTGGCTCGTAACGGTCTGGACAGAGCGATAGAAGCCTTGAAGAAGAACTTCGATTATGTCATCCTTGATACTGCTCCTATCGGCATGGTGACGGATACCTTATTAATCGGCCGTATAGCAGACTTGTCAGTTTACGTATGCCGTGCTGACTACACTCATAAGGCGGAATATACATTGATCAATGAACTGTCTTTTGAGAAGAAGCTACCTAATCTTTGTACCGTCATCAACGGCGTAGACCTGAAGAAGCGAAAATACGGTTATTACTACGGCTACGGTAAGTATGGCAAGCATTATGGATATGGTAAACGTTATGGTTACGGCTATGGATATGGTCAGACCAAAAGTGAAAGAAAAGACTAGTAAATTTGAAATAAAATATGAAAAAAGCGTAGGAAATGGGTGAATAATTTTGTATCTTTATTGCTTATAAACCAAGTATAAAGAGACAATGAATCAACCGGATTTTGTAGTGAAATGCTACAATAAACAAGACTTAGCCCAAATGTATTTCCCTGATATAACTGTTCGCGCTTCAGTAAATAAACTTCGTCGCTGGATGCGTAGATGTCAACCATTAATGGATGAGATACTTTCTACGGATTTTCATCCGAAAACGAAAGCTTTTTCTGTGCGGGAAGTAAGGTTAATCACCTACTATTTGGGTAAGCCGGGAGATTTGTAACCCCAAATCTTTTTTATTCATTCAACAAAAAAACTACGGGAGGCAGCACTTTCGCCATCTCCCGTAGTTTTTTTATAATCCTGAATATTCTTTTCTCGGATCGTAGCAAGGACATGCCTTGTGGATCGTAGCGCTCAGCTGATAATGTCCCGCTATCTGCGCCTCCGGATACTGATGCTTGAGAATCGTCAACAGATCGAGCAGAGCAAAGCGTTGTGCCGTAGTTCTCGTATCCGCCGGTCTGCCATTTTCATCCAGCCCGCCTTCATAACAAATCCCGATACTATGCCTGTTAAATCCACGCACATGGGCACCGATTTTGGAGACGGGACGACAATGATGAAGAACTCCGTCCCGGGTGATATAAAAATGATAGCCAATATCACGAAAACCCCGTTGCAAATGACATTCTCGAAGCCGTTTTACAGGGAAGGAAACATTGCAGCGCGTAGCGCTGCAATGAATCACCAACAACTTAATCTCTCTCGGGAGATACTCATCTTTAGAACTTTCCATGCGGATGTATTACAGATGAGCCGTACAGGACGTTACCCCGATAGCAGAAATGATAGACGTTGCAATTGTCACAATGAACTGAAGAATATTCTTCCAAACTTGCTTTTTCATACAATTTTAATCTTTAATAGTAAATAATGATTGATTAAACAGTCGGGTCCGGAGCTTCATCGCCATCGTCACCTGAACCACCGCCGGGCTGATCGCCCTTACCATCGTCCGGCAACGGTTCGTCTCCCGAATCGGGCTTACCGTCACTCTTATACAGTGCAAAGTCCAGCGTTTTACACAACTTGCGGAGATCACTTCCCGGATAGAAAAGCACTTTACCTTTCTCGATACACGATGCCTTGAATTCCTTCTCCGTTGCGGTAGCCGTTGCCGTCTTAAGACTCATGCGGAAATTCCCCAGATCGCCCATCTGAACGATATTCCCTTCATCCAGTACATTGACGATTTCGAGCAGAAACTCTCCGATACAACCTTCCAACTCGCCTTTTGAATAAGACGAACGTTCGGTAATACGTTTACAGACCTCCTTGACGGTCACTTTCCGTCCGCTACGTGCCACTGCATAATACTTGGGAGCTTCACTAGGTTTCAACAGGTTCTTGCGAGCCATAACAACATAATTCTGTGCCATAATTTTTAATACTTAATACTTATTACTTAATACTTATTACCTGTAACCGATTACACAACAAAGATACTACATGGGCAAGTGCCCGTGATGTGCAGTGACGCACACAGACGCACTGATAAAAGGAAAAAACATTGAGAAGATTGTATTGAATCTTCCCAATGTTTGCATCCGATCATTGAGAAGGTTTTTTCAAACTTCCCAATGTTTTCAGAGAGTCTTCAAAAGGACAAAAGGACAAAAATGACAGATAGGACTATTTTATGAGATCTTCTGATACTTTCCATGAGATATCTTATTGATTTTGACGCCAATGAACGATTTTATCAGCCTGCTGATCTTGCGGTGGCTGAAATCGTATTTTACGCCGATCTGCATTGCATCTTCGGTAGTGAATGTTTCTGGCAACTCGCCGATGAACTTCCGTGTACTGTTCGGATCTTTCAACGGATGGAGCTGGGAAGACGGCATGGAAGACAATAATAGCCTGCTATGCTCATAACGGCAGAGAACGATCTGGAGAGAGCGCTCGAAATCTACATCCTTACAATAGATATCCGGTGCGCCATCATTCGCCTCGAACTGGCGGATGCGTGCCTGGATCATGCTGATGCGCATCACAAGACAGGCATACCGCTTGACTACGGCCTGAAGGTCATCGTTACCTTCCAGAACCACTTCGGCAAGCAGCTTGGAAAACGTATGATTCAGATAATCCCATTGAGAACGGCTGAAGTGAAACAATACAGGATGATTCTCACAGAAATGATAAAGTTCGAAAACACGATGGGCAAGCGGCTTGAAAGACTCTTCGAGCGAGATACTGTCATCTCCCATGGGCTTCCACTTCGGAATGCTGCGGAAAGTGTAGAGCATGATACGGCTCGGAAGTCCTTTTTCCGAAGTCTCTATCAGTGAAGCCATCTGACTCGGGGTGCCGGTGAGGAACATGGCAAGCATGGGAAAACGGATATAAATGGGGGTTAAGCCATTGATCTTGAAAGCGGAATCAATATTCTCATGCTCGAATGCCTTGCGGAGCATATCGTCAAAGTTACCGCAATCCAAATGATTGGCTGTAGCCAGCGTCTGCGCCTCGGTATCGAATATGATGCTTCCTTGCGGGCCGTTGTCCCGCATCTGGATTTGCATACGGCTGTAGCTGGTAGTGGCAGGGAGAAAAAGCATTTTGTAAGCCGGTTTTTCCGGCTCTTCGGGACACTCTTTATGTTCCTTTTTCTTATAAGTACAGTCCAGTTTCCATTGGGTGTATTTATGGTTATAAATTTTCTGCTGAAGTTCGCTATTGGAAAGTATCCAGTCGTGGACCTCTTCCAGCAGATAACGTCCTGTTTGCGCAATGCTCTTGTTGCTTCCGGCGGGGGCAATGCCGAAACTGTAGAAATGGGGCGAATACTTTTTGTGATTATAGATGCCGAATGTGGCGGGCAGTACGGAACTCAATGCGGTGAGGTTGGAGAGAAAGGAAAGATCCTGTTCACGATCACCTTCCTCTTCGAGGATACATTCGTTCAGCAGATCGGGCAGATATTTGTACACGCTCTTGGGAAAACAGGGCGTTTTTTTTCTGAATTCTTCGCCTTGCCAATATGCTTCATCTGCTTCATAGACGTTTTCGGATGGGCTATATGTCACTTTTGTCATTTTGTCCTTATGAAGAGAAGAGCAAAGCGGAGAGGCGGAGACGGATGGAGTAGAGGTAACTTTTTGGTAACCAGATTGTAGGATGCTCCTGATTTCCTGTGCGGGAAAGTCGGAGTGCTCAAAATAAACCGTAATCCCGCGTAATATGCTTTCTTGCGAATATCTTCTCCGGCAAGCTTCGCAGGCGAGTTTAAACAGATTGGTGTGTCGTTGCCCGGCGGTCAATGGATTTAAGAAAATGTAGGACGAAAGGAACAAGTTGACTTCCTCTTCCGAGAAGTTCTCGGAGGTTTCGTTTGCTTTTGCAGGTAGCGAGGAGAGGGGAGGTTTTCTGCTGTCGGCTGGAACGGTTGTGTTTCCACAGCTGCTTCCAGAACGAATGACTGATAGAGACTGGCTACGTATCCGTCCGGTGAATAGGTGAAATAGCACAGGCGGCTTTCGTCTTTACAGGCGGGATCGCTGGTGAGGCCGGTCAGCTGGTCGTAGTAACGGCTGACCAGTAGCTGCCCTTCCCGGTGACGGCCTTCGATGCCTTCCACATAGGCGAAGATTTTCACGCCGTCCGTAGGGCTTTCCAGAGCAGCTACGGTATGAGGGTCGGCAGCGCAAAGACGGATGATCTCCAGCCGATTGGGAACGTGGTCGTAGTCGAGTCCGATAATGTGACTGGGCAACTGGAAATTTCGGATGGCATGCGCTCCGTCGAAGGTGCCGGCAGGAGTGAAGCAGGGGAGCTGGCTTTTTAGTTTTTGGGCGGCTTCATGGTCGCCTTCCTGATGATACCGCCGGATGGATTGGATGATGGAAGCATAAACCGGATGAATACACATAAAGATGACTTCGAGGAAAGACATGATTTTAGGCTTTTTGGAATATACATTTTCGTAAACGGAAACTTTAATTTCTTCGAGTACTTGCATTTGATTTTGATGTTTTATGATTGTCTATCCCACTATCGGGATAGCGGGTGCAAAGGTAAAGGAGGGGGAATTAGAACTTGTTTCATAGGTTGAAACAGATTGAATAACCAAATATATATCTATTTTTTATTAAATTTTAAACAAAGAGTAAACATGACAAAAGAAAATCATGGACCTTATGAATTTTTGGGAAGTATGGTAGTGAACCTGATGAATATCGACAAATCGATTTCGTATTCTTTTCTGGAAGATGAGTTGCATATCTCCGGAAGGGATGTGAGTGCCATGCGGCAGGGGAAGGATTTACACGTTTATCAGTACGTGCGTGTCGTCAGCTGTATCATGGATGAGATACATCTGGAAATTCTGTTGAATGCACTGCTGAAGGAATTGAAGAATGTATTTGCAGCCCATTGTGATTTAGTGATCGGTACGATTCCACATCGGCTTTATGGAAACGGACAGCCGGCAGAATGGGTGGTAGTGATGAGATGGGACGGGGTAGGGGTCTGATCCTTCTTGTCATACCCGGATTGCTATCTTAGTCTTCTAAAGTACGTCCGCATTTTTTTCATGATCTTGATACCCAAAACTACTCCGTCAAAGATGGCCATGCCGGTATTGAACGAACGCATGAGCGAATCCGCTTTGTTGGCGGCGGGTGCAAGAGGCGAGAATATTTCGCGGGTGGTGGCCGTCATAGCTCGTTTTTGAGCCTGAATTTCATTCAAGAGCTTCTTTTTGCGTTGGGTGATCTCTTCTAATGTAATTTTGGCAGGTGTTTGCGCACTCATAACTTCATTTATTTTGAATCGGTTAAAAACAAGTTAGCGAGGAAGTTTACCATCGGGGAGATGATAAGCTGTTTGCGGAAAATAATGACTAAAGCCATGATCAGTATATTGATGCCGGCAATGATAGCGAAGCTTGCCATAAGTCCGCCTACCAGAGGTTCCAATACATAAGCCAAGGCAAATAACAGATAAAACAGGGCTACCATGCCAAGGATGATAAGTATTACAATCATGATTAACGTTGAAAGAAGTATGGTCAGCTTCTCCGTCAACTCTAACTTGGTGTATTCTTTTTGAAGTTCCAGATACTTTTTGAACTCAAAAAACAACTGTTGAAAGTTCTCAATACTTTTATCGTCTGCAAACATGGTCGCTCTGTTTTAGTCCTTTACTTACTTATTCTCCTATTTCTCCTTTAATTTCAGCTGCGATTTCGTCAACGAGATTTTCCATTTCGTTGCGGTTCAGCTTGATTCCTTTTTTACGAAGAATTTCTGCGATCTTATTACGGGTATCTTCTCCCTTTTCAGGAGCAAACAAAATACCAAGGGCTGCACCTACGGCTGCACCACCCAGAAAAGCTGCTAATACATTTAATCCTTTCATAATTTATACTGTTTAAAATGATTATGATACAACAAATATAACATTTTTCTCCAAAGGTTGTTCGCAAAAACAGAAAAAAAGTACTTCCTTTTTATCATTCTTGATTTCTTTTATGGTTTAATCTTATTTAACTAGACTTTTGGACTAACAAATGAGACTTAAGGCGTACTTTTGTCATTCAATATTGTAATTCAAAACATAATGAAAGCGAAGATTGTTTTTATAACCGGAGCGAGCAGCGGAATCGGCGAAGGATGCGCCCGTAAATTTGCTAAGGAAGGATGGAACCTGATTTTGAATGCCCGTACAGTGTCGAAGCTGGAAGAACTGAAGGCTGAACTGGAAAAAGAGTATGGAATACAGGTCTGTGTGTTGCCTTTTGATGTTCGCGACCGGAAACAGGCTGCCGCCGCACTGGAAGCGTTGCCGGAAGAATGGAAATCGATTGATGTATTGATTAACAATGCCGGACTGGTGATCGGAGTGGACAAAGAGTTCGAAGGTAGTCTGGACGAGTGGGATATCATGATCGATACGAATATAAGAGGTTTGCTCGCCATGACACGTCTGGTAGTTCCGGGCATGGTGGAACGGGGTGCGGACACATTATTAATATAGGTTCTATCGCCGGAGATGCCGCCTATCCCGGAGGCAGTGTTTACTGCGCCACCAAAGCTGCTGTGAAGGCACTTTCGGACGGACTTCGGATAGACTTGGTGGATACGCCGCTGCGGGTGACGAATATCAAACCGGGCATGGTGGAAACAAACTTTACAGTGGTCCGTTACCGTGGTGACAAGCAGGCGGCTGACAATTTTTACAAGGGAATCCGCCCGCTGACCGGAGACGATATTGCCGAAACGGTATATTATGCTGCCTCGGCTCCTGCGCATATTCAGATTGCAGAGGTGCTTTTGATGCCGACTTATCAGGCAACGGGCACTATTTCTTATAAGAAGAAGGCAGAATAGACGTTTTTTCGCTCATTTTCTTTGCCGGATGATAAAATTTCTATTATTTTGTTGCCCGAAAACTAAATGTGAACGAACAAGATTATTGAATTATTAATTAAATACAGAATATTGGATATGAAAAAATTGGTCGTATTAGGAATGGGAGTATGCATGGTGCTTGCGTTTGCATCTTGTAAATCCAGTGAAAGCGCCTATAAAAAAGCTTACGAAAAAGCAAAACAGCAAGAATTGGCAGAACCGCAGGTGGAAGCTCCGGTAGAAGTGACTCCGGTTGTTGCAGCTCCTGTGACAACACCTAAGGCTACAGATACAACCGGCGTTCGTCAGGAAAAGGTGACAGTCGTTTCCGGTACCGACGGATTGAAGGATTACAGCGTAGTAGTAGGCAGCTTCGGTGTGAAAGCGAATGCTGAAGGCTTGAAAGACTGGTTGGACGGACAAGGTTACAACGCAACAATCGCATTCAATGCGGAAAAAGCAATGTACCGTGTGATTGTAAGCTCATTCGCTGACAAAGCGGCTGCTGTCGATGCACGTGACGCATTCAAGGCTAAATACCCGAGTCGTACAGACTTCCAGGGAGCTTGGTTGCTGTATCGTATTTATTGATTTCTTTTTGGTAATATATATCGGGATGGATAACCTGTTTTCCCGAAATAAGAAGGCGGTAACTGGGAAGTTACTGCTTTTTTGTTACACATTGTAAATTCGTTTTTTAGAAATTTTTATCATTCTACTAAAAGAAGTTATAAATAGCAGGTGGGAAACTTTTTTCGTAAATAAAGTTTTTACTTTTGTCATTATGAAACAGAAATATGTAATGGCTGCTATCGATGCAGCGTTGAAAGCAGGTGAAAAAATCCTTTCTATCTATGAAGATCCGAAGTCGGATTTTGAAATAGAGAGGAAGGCGGATAGCTCTCCCTTAACGATAGCAGACAGGAAAGCCCACGAGGCGATTGTGGCCATTTTGAATGAAACTCCTTTTCCGGTTCTTAGTGAAGAAGGAAAGCATATGGACTATGCAGTGCGGCGAGGCTGGGATACTTTATGGATTGTAGACCCGCTGGACGGAACGAAGGAGTTCATCAAGCGTAACGGAGAATTTACGGTAAATATAGCTTTGGTGCAGAACGCTGTACCTGTAATGGGTGTTATTTACGTGCCTGTAAAAAAAGAACTTTATTTTGCAGTGGAGGGGACAGGTGCCTATAAGTGTTCCGGCATTGTCGGTCTGGAAGACGAGGGAGTGACCTTACAGCAGATGATTGAGAAATCGGAACGGATGCCATTGGCGGATGCGCGCGACCATTTTATTGCTGTCGCTTCCCGTTCACACCTGACGCCTGAAACTGAAACATATATTGCAGACTTAAAAAAGAAACACGGCAATGTGGAACTGATATCAAGCGGAAGTTCTATTAAAATCTGTCTGGTTGCCGAAGGAAAGGCGGATGTCTATCCGCGTTTTGCTCCGACGATGGAATGGGATACGGCTGCCGGACATGCGATAGCCCGTGCCGCAGGGATGGAAGTATATCAGGCAGGGAAGGAGGAACCTTTGCGATATAACAAAGAGGATCTGCTGAATCCGTGGTTTATCGTTGAAGCAAAAAGAGAACGCTAATTAATGTTTATATGACATTTGAAATTGTATTTGTACTATTATCCTTATTAGGAATGATGGCTGCCCTGATCGCGGATAAGATGCGGCCGGGCATGGTGCTCTTTTCGGTAGTGGTTTTATTTCTGTGCGTCGGCATTCTGACTCCGAAGGAAATGCTTGAAGGTTTCAGTAATAAAGGAATGATTACCGTCGCCTTGTTATTCCTGGTTAGTGAAGGTATCCGTCAGTCGGGTACATTAGGGCAAGTGATCAAGAAACTGCTTCCGCAGGGGAAGACGACGGTGTTTAAAGCGCAGCTGCGTATCCTGCCGTCTGTTGCATTCATTTCTGCCTTTCTGAATAATACTCCGGTGGTAGTCATCTTTGCCCCGATCATCAAGCATTGGGCGAAATCGGTAAAACTTCCGGCCACCAAGTTCCTGATTCCCCTTTCTTATGTGACTATCCTCGGCGGTATCTGTACGCTGATCGGCACTTCTACCAATCTGGTAGTGCATGGTATGATTCTGGAAGCCGGCTATGAAGGCTTCACCATGTTCGAACTGGGAAAGGTCGGCATCTTTATTGCCATTGCCGGTATCATATATCTTTTCATTTTCTCCAAACGGCTCTTGCCCGATGCACGTCCGGATACGGCTGTACCCGATGAAGAAGTGGAGGAAGGAGAGAAGCTGCATCGTGTAGAAGCTGTATTGGGAGCCCGTTTCCCCGGTATCAACAAGAAACTGAGTGATTTCAATTTCCAGCGTCACTATGGTGCGGAAGTGAAAGAGATCAAAACACGTAACGGTCAGCGCTATGTCGATCATCTGGAGGATGTAGTGCTCCGTGAGGGTGATACGCTTGTGGTGATGGCGGATGATACGTTTATCCCGACTTGGGGAGAATCTTCGGTATTCGTGCTGCTTACCAACGGCAATGATCCGGATACTTCGGGAAAGAAGAAGCGCTGGTTGGCGCTAATCTTGCTGGTACTGATGATTGTCGGTGCTACGGTGGGCGAACTGCCGGCAACCAAAGAGATGTTTCCCGATATCAAGCTGGATATGTTTTTCTTTGTCTGCATTACTACTATTATCATGGCGTGGACCAATATTTTCCCCGCCCGTAAGTATACCAAATATATTTCGTGGGATATTCTGATTACGATTGCCTGCGCATTTGCCATCAGCAAGGCTATGGTGAACTCCGGTGTGGCCGATTGTGTGGCAGGATTTATCATCGGTTTGAGTGACGATTACGGACCGCATGTATTACTTGCTATATTGTTTGTCATCACGAATTTGTTTACGGAACTGATCACGAACAATGCGGCTGCGGCTCTGGCATTCCCGTTGGCACTGTCCATCTCGGCGCAGTTGGGCGTAAGTCCGACACCTTTCTTTGTCGTGATCTGTATGGCTGCGTCTGCCAGCTTTTCCACACCGATCGGTTATCAGACTAATTTGATTGTGCAAGGTATCGGCAACTATAAGTTTACGGATTTTGTCCGTATCGGTCTGCCGCTCAATATCATCACTTTCTTAATCTCTGTGATCCTGATCCCGTTGATCTGGAACTTTTAATAAACATATTCTATAAATGGAAGAAAAAAATCATATATATCCGATTTTTGACCGCATGATGACGCGGGAGGACAAAGAAGAACTTCTGGGACAGCATAGCGTGATGATCTGGTTTACAGGTCTGAGCGGATCAGGTAAAAGTACGATTGCGATTGCATTGGAACGTGAACTCCATAAGCGCGGACTGCTTTGCCGTATTCTGGATGGAGACAATATCCGCAGCGGTATCAACAATAATCTGGGCTTCTCCGAAACTGACCGTGTAGAGAATATCCGTCGTATCGCCGAAGTATCCAAGTTGTTTCTGGACAGCGGGATCATTACGATTGCGGCATTTATCAGTCCCAATAATGATATCCGTGAAATGGCAGCGAATATTATCGGAAAAGATGATTTCCTGGAAGTTTTCGTAAGCACCCCGCTGGAAGAGTGTGAAAAGCGGGATGTGAAAGGACTGTACGCCAAAGCGCGCAAGGGAGAAATTCAGAATTTCACCGGAATTTCCGCACCGTTTGAGGTGCCCGAACATCCGGCCCTGGCATTGGATACTTCGAAGCTGAGTCTGGAAGAGTCGGTCAACCGCCTGTTGGAGATGGTGTTGCCGAAAATAGAAAAGAAATAAATGAAGAAATTTCAAAAAAGATGGAAGAATATAAACTGAGCCATTTGAAAGAACTCGAAGCCGAGTCAATTCATATCATCCGCGAGGTGGCGGCGGAATTTGAGAATCCGGTGATGCTGTACAGCATCGGAAAAGATTCTTCGGTGATGGTGCGCTTGGCTGAAAAAGCGTTTTATCCGGGAAAAGTTCCCTTCCCGTTGATGCATATCGATTCGAAGTGGAAGTTTAAGGAAATGATCCAGTTCCGCGACGAATATGCCAAGAAACATGGCTGGAACCTGATTGTGGAAAGTAATATGGAAGCGTTTCATGCAGGGGTAGGACCTTTCACGCATGGAAGCAAGGTACATACGGACCTGATGAAGACTCAGGCATTGCTGCATGCGCTGGATAAATATAAATTTGACGCTGCATTCGGCGGCGCGCGCCGGGATGAAGAAAAGTCACGTGCCAAGGAGCGTATCTTCTCTTTCCGTGATAAATTCCACCAGTGGGACCCGAAGAACCAGCGTCCTGAATTGTGGGATATCTACAACGCCCGTGTACACAAAGGTGAGAGTATCCGTGTGTTCCCGATCAGCAACTGGACGGAGTTGGATATCTGGCAGTATATCCGTCTGGAGAATATTCCGATCGTTCCGCTGTATTATGCCAAGGAACGTCCTGTGATCAATCTGGATGGTAATATCATCATGGCGGATGACGACCGTCTGCCGGAAAAATATCGTGATCAGATCGAAATGAAGATGGTGCGTTTCCGTACTCTAGGCTGCTGGCCGTTGACGGGCGCAGTAGAGAGCGGTGCGGCTACCATCGAAGAGATCGTGGAAGAGATGATGACGACTACCAAGAGCGAACGTACTACCCGTGTGATCGACTTTGACCAGGAAGGCAGCATGGAGCAGAAGAAACGTGAAGGGTATTTTTAAGCAATTAAAAATGAATGATTAAAAAACTAAAAGTTGGAAATGGATAATAAGCTGGATATAAAGGCCTTTCTGGATAAAGACGAACAGAAAGACTTGCTGAGACTGTTGACTGCCGGTTCGGTGGATGACGGAAAATCGACTTTGATCGGACGTCTGTTGTTTGACAGTAAGAAACTGTACGAAGATCAGCTGGATGCATTGGAACGTGACAGTAAGCGTGTAGGTAATGCAGGCGAACATATAGACTATGCTTTGTTGCTCGATGGCTTGAAAGCGGAGCGTGAGCAGGGAATTACGATTGACGTGGCTTACCGCTACTTCTCTACCAACGGTCGTAAGTTTATCATTGCGGATACTCCGGGACACGAACAGTATACACGTAATATGATTACCGGTGGCTCTACGGCCAATTTGGCAATTATCTTGGTAGACGCCCGTACGGGTGTGATTACCCAGACCCGTCGTCATACTTTCCTGGTATCTCTGCTGGGCATCAAGCACGTGGTGCTGGCGGTCAATAAGATGGACCTGGTGGACTTTTCCGAGGAACGGTTCGACGAGATTGTATCGGAATACAAGAAATTCGTAGAACCGCTGGGAATTCCGGATGTGAACTGTATTCCTCTTTCTGCCTTGGACGGTGACAACGTTGTGGATAAGTCCGAACGCACACCATGGTATAAAGGAATCTCTTTGCTGGACTTCCTCGAAACGGTTCATATCGATAATGATCATAACTTCACGGATTTCCGTTTCCCTGTGCAGTATGTGCTGCGCCCGAACCTTGACTTCCGTGGTTTCTGCGGTAAAGTGGCATCGGGTATTGTCCGCAAGGGAGATACAGTGATGGCATTGCCTTCCGGAAAGACTTCCAAGGTGAAGAGTATCGTGACATACGACGGCGAACTGGATTACGCTTTCCCGCCGCAGTCGGTTACACTGACACTGGAAGACGAAATCGACGTATCCCGTGGTGAAATGCTGGTGCATCCGGACAACTTGCCGATCGTTGACCGCAACTTCGAAGCGATGATGGTATGGATGGATGAAGAACCGATGGATATCAATAAATCGTTCTTTATCAAGCAGACTACCAATTTGAGCCGTACCCGCATCGACGCGATCAAATATAAAGTGGATGTCAACACGATGGAGCATCTTTCCATTGACAATGGACAACTGACAAAGGACAATTTGCCATTGCAGCTCAATCAGATCGCCCGCGTTGTCCTGACTACTGCCAAGGAGCTTTTCTTCGATCCTTATAAAAAGAATAAATCTTGCGGTTCTTTTATCCTGATCGATCCGATTACGAATAATACCTCTGCCGTAGGTATGATTATCGACCGGGTGGAAATGAAAGATATGGCTGCCACGGACGACATCCCCGTATTGGATTTGTCGAAACTGGACATTGCCCCGGAACATCACGCCGCCATAGAAAAAGCTGTGAAGGAACTGGAACGCCAGGGACTCTCCATAAAAGTGATTAAATAAAATGTAGAACGATGGGATTACTTGAATTTAATAAACTTCCGATTAATACGTTGGTAGGTGCCGACTGGAAAACGTTTAAGGCAATCACTGCCGGCCGTGATATTGATGCTGCTTATAAAGGCAAGTACCGGTTGACGAAAGCGGTGTGCCGCCTGCTTTCTCCGTTGGCTGCATTGCAGGATAAACGCTACGAAAAGTTGTTGGCCAATCAGCCGCTGGAACATGATCCGGTATTCATTCTAGGACACTGGCGGAGTGGAACTACTTTTGTACATAACGTGTTCTCCTGCGACAAGCATTTTGGGTATAACACAACTTATCAGACCGTATTCCCGCATCTGATGATGTGGGGACAGCCTTTCTTCAAGAAGAATATGAGCTGGCTGATGCCGGACAAGCGTCCGACGGATAATATGGAGCTGGCAGTGGATCTTCCGCAGGAGGAAGAGTTTGCATTGTCGAACATGATGCCGTATACCTATTATAATTTCTGGTTCCTGCCGAAATATCAACAGGAATATGCGGACAAGTATCTGCTGTTTGATGATATCACGGACAAAGAACTGAAAGTGTTTGAAGAGGTATTCACGAAATTGATCAAGATTTCTTTGTGGAACACCAAGGGTACGCAATTCCTCAGCAAGAACCCTCCTCATACGGGCAGGGTGAAAGAATTGGTGAAAATGTTCCCGAACGCCAAGTTTATCTACCTGATGCGTAATCCGTATACGGTATTTGAATCTACACGCAGTTTCTTTACCAATACAATCCAGCCTCTGAAACTGGAGGATGTCAGCAATGAACAATTGGAGGAGAATATCCTTTCTATTTATGCAAAGCTGTATCATAAGTATGAATCGGATAAGAAATTCATTCCGGAAGGCAATCTGATCGAAGTGAAGTTTGAAGACTTTGAAGCGGATGCGATGGGAATGACGGAGAATATTTATAAGTCACTTTCTATCCCCGGCTTCGCCGAAGCACAAGGAGATATCGAAAAATATGTCGGCGGCAAGAAGGGATATAAGAAGAATAAGTATAAATATGATGACCGGACGATTCGATTGGTAGAGGAAAACTGGGATTTTGCTTTGAAACAATGGAACTATAATTTATAAAAGAAAGGATAAGTATTGATGATTAAGAAAATGGTTCATCGCCTGTTTCTGACAGGCTTCGTTGCATTTTTTTCTTCCTTGTCTTTGATGGCGCAGCATAAAGTGGAGATGGTCCCCTTCGGGGATATGGACCAATGGGTGGACCGCCAGATAAAAGAGTCGGGGATTATCGGAGGGAACACGAAGAATGTGTATGAGATTGGTCCGACGACTGTAATTAAGGGAGATCAGATGTATAAGAATATGGGTGGCTCACCGTGGGCGACTTCGAATGTGATGGCGAAAGTGGCAGGTATTACCAAGACAAATACGTCGGTTTTTCCGGAGAAACGGGGAGACGGTTACTGTGCACGCCTGGATACGCGTATGGAGAGTGTGAAGGTACTGGGGCTTGTCAATATAACCGTATTGGCTGCCGGCTCTATCTTTGCGGGATCTGTGCACGAACCGATCAAGGGTACCAAAAACCCGCAGAAGATGCTTCAGACGGGGATTCCGTTTACCAAGAAGCCGGTTGCCCTTCAGTTTGACTATAAAGTGAAGATGTCCGACAGGGAAAAACGTATACGTGCTACCGGTTTCAGTAAAATTACAGATGTAGCGGGCAAGGATTATCCGGCTGCTATTTTATTTTTGCAGAAACGCTGGGAGGATGCCAACGGAAATGTTTATGCCAAGCGTATCGGAACGTTGGTGACTTATTACTATCACTCTACCGACTGGAAGAATAATGCCACGTATGAAATTATGTATGGAGACATTACCAGCCGTCCCGAATATAAACCTCACATGATGCGTCTGCAGGTGACTGAGAACTATACAGTCAACAGCAAAGGTGAAAGCGTGCCTATCCACGAAGTGGCATGGGGGGATGAAAATGATGAGCCGACTCATCTGTATCTCCAGTTCACATCCAGTCATGGAGGAGCTTACGTCGGTTCACCCGGAAATTCATTGTGGATTGATAATGTAAAACTGGTATATTAATATAAGGTAGCGGAAAAAATAAGGGATAACCAATGATAATCGATATCATTGGTTATTTTTTTTGCTTTTATTTTTCTTTCAAAAATGTTGGCTATACCCTTTGTAGGCTATCCAACACTTTTATCATCCCATATAAATATCACGAAGAAATGTTTTTTTACGAGTTTTTTTGTGTGTATTACAATAAATATCTATATTTGCACTAAATTTAAAGAAAAAGGGTAGAGATTTATATCTCTTTGTTTAAGATTTAGAGCCTGTAGAGTTGTGGTTATAGCGTAACACAAACTGCATTATATTATTTACTAAAATAAATTGAGATGAAAAAGGGTTTATTGTTTATTTTAATGGTAGGGGCTTCTGTGTGCCTGTCTGCTCAGGAAAAAGGAAAAACAGAAGGTAAAGCCTACACTGTAGAGACTAATCGTTTTGGGGCCAATTGGTTCATTAGTGGTGGCGTTGGTGGTCAAATGTACTTTGGCGACAACGACGGTAAAGCGGATTTCGGAAAACGCATTGCTCCGGCACTTGATATTGCCGTAGGTAAATGGTTTACTCCGGGTATCGGATTGCGTGTTGCATACAACGGTCTTCAAGCTAAGGGAGCTGCTCCTAGTGCTAATGACTTGTATACAAAAGGTGGCAAGTATTCTAACGGTTACTACAAGCAGAAATGGAACATGGCTAACTTCCATGGTGATGTTCTCTTCAACCTTTCTAACATGTTCTGCGGTTACAACGAGGATCGTCTTTATTCATTCATTCCTTACGTAGGTGCAGGTGTGGCTCTTTCTTGGTCAGAACCTCATCAACAAAACTTAGGTATCAATGCCGGTTTGATCAACCGCTTCCGTGTATCGGATGCTTGGGATATCAACCTTGAATTGCGTGGCCTTTTGATGAAGGATGCATTCGGCGGAACTTCTAAAGAAGGTATGGCCGGTGTAACTGTAGGTGTAACTTACAAGTTCAAAAAACGCGGATTCAACGCTGTTCCTACTGTACCGATGGTACCGGAAAGCCAGTTGGACGACATGAGAAACAGACTGAACTCTCTGAAGGGTGAAAACGAATCTCTGAAACGTGACTTGGTTGAGGCACGCAACAAGAAGCCGGAAGTAATCGTTAAGAAAGAAGGCGGATTCGTTCCACGTCTGGTTGTTGTATTCAACATTGGTAAGAGCAACATCAGCAAGAGAGAGTACATGAACATCGAAGCAATGGCTAAGGGTATCAAAGCTAATCCGGAAAAGACATTTACTGTTACAGGATATGCTGACAAGGGTACTGGTTCTGCTGAGTACAACATGAAGTTAAGTAAGAAGAGAGCTGAAGCTGTACGTGACCTGATGGTGAACGAATTCGGTGTACCTGCTTCTCAACTGAAGGTTGATTACAAGGGTGGTGTAGGCAATATGTTCTACGATGACGCTAAGTTGAGCCGTGTTGCTATCGTGGAAGAATAATCCACAGTTGAAATAATAGAATAAAAGAGACGTTTCCTTTCGCGGGAAGCGTCTTTTTTGTATTTTTGTACCCCATATGAGCAGAATAGTAGCTATAGATTATGGAAGGAAGCGCACAGGGATAGCTGTGAGCGATACGTTGCAACTGATTGCAAACGGGTTGACAACTGTACCCACGCATGAACTTCTGAACTTTATCGGTGGGTATGTGGCAAAAGAACCGGTAGAGCGGATTATTATAGGATTGCCCAAGCAGATGAATAATGAAGCTTCGGAAAATATGAAGAACATCGAACCCTTTGTTCGTTCATTGAAGAAACGTTTCCCGGAACTTCCTGTAGAATATGTGGACGAACGTTTCACATCTGTTCTCGCACACCGTACGATGCTGGAAGCCGGACTGAAAAAGAAAGACCGGCAAAACAAAGCATTGGTGGATGAGATAAGTGCCACTATTATTCTGCAAACATATTTGGAGAGTAAACGTTTTTAATAATAAGACAGAGAATAATTTAATTTTTTAGTAGAGTATAAAGTATGATTTTACCAATTTATGTATATGGCCAGCCTGTTTTGAGAAAGGTGGCAGAGGACATAACCCCGGAGTATCCGAACCTGAAAGAGCTGATCGCGAATATGTTTGAAACAATGGTGCACGCCGATGGCGTGGGACTGGCTGCTCCACAGATCGGCTTGCCTATCCGTGTCGTTACGATTACATTAGACCCGCTTTCGGAAGACTATCCGGAATTTAAGGATTTTAATAAAGCTTATATCAATCCTCAATCGCCCCGTCGAATTTACTCTGACGAATCCGTGCCAGTCCACGAACCTGATATGCACCTACTACAAACGGATTCCGTTTGATAGCCTCGTCACAATCCGCTTCCGCTCCTTGATAATCCTCCAGGTTCACCTTTGCCAGCGCCCTGAAAAAATAAGGCTCATACAAATATGGCTTCGCATTAATTACCTGGTTGAAATACTGAATAGAAAGCACGTAGTCCTCAAAATACAGCGCATTGCGGGCAATAGTCATCACCCGCTCCGTATTAATCTGAGCACAAACCAGTGTGGGGAACAGCAATAAAACTGTTAGTATTCTTTTAATCATTGATATTTTATGCTTGTAAACGAAACAAAAATAATGCTTTTCGCTTACTTAACAGGGATATAAACGTTTTTTATCTTTATTTCACCTGTTTCATCTTATATGAACTACGCGCTTTTCCTTTCAGCATCGTATTTAATTTTCCTCTTATCATTTGTTTGCGCAACGGCGAAAGGTGGTCGATAAACATCTTTCCGTCCAGATGGTCGAACTC
>Ga0192234_1088_pt1 | contig 20367 bp, 20 predicted proteins | sample Koala_Koa27_B3_FD_131232 | JGI IMG/M metagenome (GOLD analysis project Ga0192234, IMG submission 131232) | Enriched cells from koala feces incubated with labeled cellulose particles, San Francisco Zoo, California, United States - Koala_Koa2-7_B3 ...
CCGCGTTGCTGAGCGGTGCAAATTCAGCCGGGAGGCGCCCGCCCTTCGGTCCATGGACGGAGGAAAGGGTTAAATCTCGAAACACTTCGGTGGGGGCTTTGCGCCCCCGCGGGAAGGGGTTAAAAAAGGGGCCCCACGCTTCAGCAGGGACCTGAGGCGGGCAGTCTCACCAGCTGCACAGGACCACCAGTGATGAACCGAAGTGAGTAAAGGCGATTAGTGATTAAAAAACCCCGGAATTCAATACCAAGAGTTCCGGGGTTTTTTCCTTGGCTCGCCTGCCGCAGGCAGGGTTTTTTTTTCTTGGCTTGCCGCAGGCAGGGTTTTTTTCTTGGCTTGCCGCAGGCAAAGGAGTACGGTATGTCTCAGGTAACGTATATCATGATTGAGGGCGGCCTTGGTAAGGAGTGTGCATTCTCCGCGCTTCTCCCGAAGCTCAAGGAGCGATACGGCAAAATCGTCGTCGTTTCCCCTTATCCGCAACTTTTCTTTGGCTCCCCGCACATAGCGGGCGTGCATCACCCCGAGGATCCTTTTTACGATCGCATCCCGCGTGATGCCAATGTCATTCATCGCGAGCCCTATAAATCGCCGTATATCTTCGGAAAAACGCATCTCTGTTTCGAATGGGCCCGCCAGTTTGAGATAGAGTGGACCCCCGCCGACAAACCACAGTTTTTTGGTCTTCCGCAGTGGGAGATGGAGGCCGTGAATATCCTGCAGCAACGTCTTCCCCACGAATACATTCTCATCCAGTTCGCCGGTGGCCAGAGCCCATATGACGCCAACAAGCCGTATGTTTTCCGCCCTGGCGGCCAGCGGCGGGCATACCCGCTTAACATGGCACAGGAATTCATCAACGCCTTCCGCGAAAAGTTCCCTGATGTAGGCATTGTCAACTATGCCATGATAAATGAGGAATACTTCAACCTCCAGGGTTGTATCACGCTCAACACGGCTTATTGGCACTACCCCTACCTGCTCCGTTCTTCCCTTGGCTTTATAGCGGTTGACTCCTCCCTGCATCATATGGCCGCCGCAACCGGCACGCCCGGCGTTGTCATTTGGGGGACAACCGGCCCTGACATGCTCGGCTGGGAAGGACAAACCAATCTTTCCAACACCACACGCCATGAAGGGCGGCCGCTCTGCCACCCGTTCGGTGACGTAAAGAATGCGGACGGCACTCTCTGGGTAGACAGGGACATCCTTTCCACTGCCGTGCCCACAAAGGATTTGCTTGCCGCGGTTGGCAGCATTATCCACAGGCGGCGCAGCGAGCGGCAAAAGGCCGGAAAAAAGACGGCAGCGCACGCCTGCGGCACTTGCGGTACCTGTGGCACCCGCGGTGGGCAAGGCTCAGGCGTGCCGCAGACAAAGGAGGCTGGCGATGTGTAGGTCTTTTTTCCTGGTTTTTCCCTTGGCTTTTCTTTTGGCTCTAAGCGGGTGCGCATCTCCCTTAAATCAAGGGGCCTACACCCCAATAATTGACCTTCCCTCGATACAACCGGCAAGCGAAGGCCACGAGCCCGTAGTCATTAAGTACGACAACATTCCCACGCTAGACCAGTGGGTGAAGAAGTACGAAAGGGAGGGTTGGGTTGTCATAGGTGGCGCATCATGGGTTTGCACGGACGACCCTTTATTCCGGGAAGGCGAGAGTGGGTTTAAAAACAAAGGCAAAGAGGTAGGCGCGGATTTAGTTTTATGGGCAAACGGTAAGGGGGGAAGTAGTGAGACTATATACGTTCCAATGGGGGTGCCCAACGCGCCGACGGCAACCGTAACGCCATACGGGGTTATTCAAAACCCTTCCGCCCCAACGGTATACAACGTCCCGATAAGTTTTGGAAAAATCGAACAAAAGGGGATATTTCTTGTAAAGCCAGAACGTATACGCCCGCGGTAGGCAAACCTCAAACGCCGGTTCGGCTTAAGAGAGCCCTCGCGGCGATTGAGCAAGAGGAGAGGTGACAAATGTATTTGAATGACGTGAAACTGATAGGCGAGGTGCGCGACGACGCTCCGTTAAAAACGCTCGCCAATGGTGGCGCGATTTTAAGTTTCGCGCTTGTTACCGCGGAGAACTTTAAGAATCGCAACGGCGAGATGACGACAAGAAAGGAGGTGCATCGCGTGGCCGCGTTTAACAACGTGGCGGAAAGTGCCGCTCCCGAAGGTACACTTTTTGCAGGTACAGAGGTTCTTGTTGAGGGATTTCTGCGCTCGCGCGAAACCGTCGGGTTTCCCGCGACCGAGGTGATTGCGCGACGGATTCAAACAACCTCAAACGCCGGTTGGGCTTAAGAGAAAGCCAAGGAAAGAGATGACGCGCCTGTCTTTTTCCTTGGCTCAATTTTTTAAGGACTTGCAAGCCCAGCGGCGTTTGAGCTGTCATTCAAGCCCAGCGGCGTTTGAGCTGGGGAACCCATCCCGCTCGAACATTTCTTTTTCCTTGGCTCTCCTCTTGACAAGCCCTGCGAGCTTCATTCCGCCCGCATAGACATAGTCACCGAATCTCCCTGCTGCAGCGGCGTAATTCCCATTGTTCAGCTCCTTGAAAAGCGAGCAGGTTTTGCAGTAGCTTGCGCCTAGGTTATAGCAAAAACTGGTCAGGGCCGCCGCCATTCCGCCCGTAAGGGGCACTGTCACCAGCCTTAGCATGTCTTCATAATATGCTCGGGCGTCTTCAGCGAGCATCTTGTCGGCTTCTTCTTGGCTTATCCTGTCCCCTTCTTTGACGCCAGCTGTGTGGCCCCAGCCGATTGTGTTGACGCCAGCGGAGCACTTGTAGGCCGTCAGGCGGCATCCCTCGAACTCCATGAGCAGCGCAAGGATATCGTCGCGAACGCTTTCGTATGTGGGAATTTTTTCTTGGCTCATGTTTCCCTCATTCTCAGACGCCGAAGGGCTTGAGCCTCCGGCAGGATTAAAGTTAGCCCGCTGCAGGCGTACCCCACCTTACGATAAGCGGCCCGTTGCTGGCCAGCTCCAGCCCGCCATCCATACCCCAGGCGGCGCGTTCGCCCTGCTGCTTCACGCGGATAGCTTCGCCCAGGAGCTTCGCCGTGCGCGCCTGTTTTTCTTCCTTGGCTTCTTTTGCCGGTCCAAGGATATCGTCTTCATACCGCAGCCACTCTGTGCGGTGCCGCTGGACAATGAGCATTCGCCGCTCCGCTTCGTCTTCTAGCGCGGCCATTTTAGCTTCTAAATCCTTCGCCGTCTCTAGGCCGGGCACGAGCTTTTCTTCCACGCGGCACTGCAATGCAATAGGGTCTGCCGCCCAGTTTTCTCTCTTGGCTAAACTGAGGATGGCCGTTTCTTTCACGCCAAAATACTCAGCGATATCGCGGGTCTTTTCTCCGATGACGTATTTGCAGCGCATCTGCAGCCGTTCACCTGCATCCAGATCAGCGATGCCCCGTCGCTCAATCACCGGCTCAAACGCCGGCTCAGACGCCGCTGGGCTTAAGGGCTCCGCCGGGTTTAAGTGTGCCGCAGGCAGTTGATTATCAATATCAACGCGCGGATATTTGTGCGGGCGGCCGCGTCTCTTACTTTTTTCCTGGCTCATTCTCTTCCAGCCTTTCCTTATATTTTGTCAGCCGTTTCACTAAATGCTCCGGCACTGGCAGTCCGAATGCGGAGAGATGCGCCAGGCAAGAAAGCGCTTCGTTCACCCCAAGGTATGCTATGAGCAGGTTTGCTAGCGAAATTTCCACCGGCAACGCGTTTATGAGGGTTTTGTCCACCTGTACAAAGAGGGCGATAGCGACCCAGTAGGCCACGAATTTGTACGCTCCGTGGCGAATTTTATCTCCGCGAAGGGTGCAATCTCGCCAGGCGCGAGAAAAGCCAAGGATAAAGTCGGCGACAAGAAGGTAGACGAGCGCTTCAATGGCTGTTTCAGGATACCCCGCGCCCGTGAGGATAAACGACCAGAGGAGCCCGAGAGCGGCTTTAAGACCGCCCTCGGTGATGAGTTCGTTATAAAGGGTGGTGAGAAATTGCATATGCCCGCGGCAAGCAAGAGAGAGCCAAAGGAAGAGGCGGGGGCGCTTTCTTCCCTTGGCTTTTCCCTTGGCTTATTCTTAGGCAGTCGCCTGATACTGCGGCTTGCCCTTGTCAATAAGCAGGTCAGTGTTATCCTGGTAGCTGCCGGTCAGGTCTTCGCGGACAATCGCGGCGAAAACCGAGCCGGTGCTGGTCAGGTCATCCCCTTCCGTAAGTTCCAGCTTCAACCACGGCTTGGTCACGCCGCGCGGGATAAACCGCCAGGCAACCGTGCCGCCGGGCCTCACGGGACCTTTAACCTCCATAGAGCCGGCTTCTTCGCCTTCGTCTGTCGGCTTTTCCTTGCCGTCCGCCATTTTCAAGGTGAAGGTAAGGCTTTCCCCACTTTGCAGCCCGCCCGACAGGCAAATGTGAATCGGGATGGGCCCGACTTGGCCGGGGTTCAGAAAGCCAGTCAGCGGCACCCAGTCGGACTTGCCGGCTTCGACCTGGCCGCCGCTGGTTGCGTTGTCTTTCGTCGCGCCGTCAAAGAATACCAAATTGCTATCGATAATCATTTCAGTACCTTATGTGTTATAGTTTGGATTAAACAGCCAATTAGCTACTGGCCTTTACCACTTTCTCCTCGGTGTTTTTGATTACATCACATTGCCGAATGGGTATTGAGTGAATGTATGGAATGCTTTTCGAGTTAAAGAGGTCTCCGTAATGTAAGAAAACATTCTTGCTGTCCGACGCCTGCACTTCCAGCGCGGTCATGACCTCTTCGTTGCAGTACAGAATCGTGCGATTGCGGTACTGGTTCGGAATAAGGTTCTTCGCCTGGATAACAAGCTTCCTGAAATCAACATAGTCGGGGTTCAGTAGCGCGCCGTTTGTGCTATCTTCATCTGCAATCACGCGGTCTTCATAGAGATGTTCCACGGGGATGTTGCAGATACGCACCACCGCGCGCCAGTCGCGAACGGCAAGGCCGACATTCCAGCTCCAGAGGTCGCCGAAGACTTCAAACTTCCGCGCTTCCGAGTCGGTGGTTACATACATGCCCAGGTCGGTGTGTTTGAGCCCGCCGATGGATTCTTTCGGAAAAATGCCATGCACGGTATCAGGGCCCCAGGCCACGAGGTACATGGAGGTGTTAGTGCTGCCTTCCCCACCGGCGTTAATGACGTGCGGGTTGCCAAGGTCATTGTAGCGGGTAGCAAAGCCGTCGAATTCATCAGCAAGAGTGTTATGATCGCCGTAGAACATCAGTTCAGCGGCTTTCTGCCGCAGGGCTTCCATAAACGCCTTGCCTTCTTGCAGGCGATAGGCGTTGAAGGTCGCGCCGTAAAGCTCTTTCTCTTTAACGTCTAACTCCATTCGGGCTTCGAGCATGCCAATGCCTTCCACAACGCGGCTGTACTGCGAGCGCGAAAGCGGGGTGCCGCGGTACAGACGCCTAAAGTAGACATCAGGAAGGCCGGTGCGGACACGCGTTTCGTGCCCCTTGATAGAGTTAGCTTCGCGGAAAGGAATGTCGCTGAGGATGTCATTGACTTGATTCATCAACTCAATGGTCGTGGTGTCTATCTTCATCGACCTATAGAATTCCTGGAGTTCAGCAAGAGTGCCGACCCCACCTGGTTCGTAAGCCATGTTATTTCTCCTGTTATAATCTTGTTATATTGTTATTGCATTAAAGTTATAGCCGCCCTCTCGCGCGCCAAGTTATAATGCAGTGCTTTCTCTTGTATGTTGGTGTCTTCCCCTATTCATTGCCGGAGTGAGAACAGTGTGAGGTATTCTTCACTGCCGACCATACTTCTTTCCTTGGCTTTCTGTCTTTATGGGCCCAGCGGCGACTGAGCGGTTAAATGCCATGCATTACTGTTGCGCCGTCGCGTCCATAAAACCGTTCCGCCAGCGGGGTTTGTTTCGGCTCCGGCCCCGCGTTTCCTTCGACAAATTTGTGTTCAGAAATTGCCCGTCCGACCCTGGCCGCGAAACGAATAACATCGGGGTGGTACTCGCCGTAGGTATCCTTCAAAAGCTGGCGAAGACTGCCGTCAGGGTCAAAGGTTGCGAGAGCTGCGCGAGCGTCGGCTATCGTGCGGGTATACCTGATACCGCCGAATTCAGCATCATTTCGGATTTCTGTGTTCCATTCACGCACAACCATTTCAGTGTTGCGCTGCGTTTCCGTTTCGGCCTCGCGCAGACGGTCTTTCTGCCAGGCCAATACCTGTTCCGCCTGGCTCTTTGAAAGGCCAAGCTCACGGCAGGTGCCGGTAAAGCTTTCCAGCTGCTGCTTTAAAAGCGGCAAATCTTCGTCATTCATTTCAAGGGTATACGGCTCGCTGGCCGCGGGCTGGGGAGAGCCCAACGGCGCTTGAGCATTCGATACCAGTCCTGCGCCTTCGGGGACGGCAGCGGTAGCAATCCCTTCGTTTGCCTCCGCCATACTGCCGACAATACTTTCTTCGGCCAAACCGGCGTTTGCGCCTTCCATTTCAGCCATGACTATTTTCTCCTGCTTAATGTAGTTTTACTTGTTACTTGCCGTCTGGGCGCCGTTACTTTAATCGGGGGCTTTGGCGTGACGCCGCTCGCGCTTATATCCCCGGAAATTTCGCCGGAACGGCCGGCCAAAGAGAAGCTCTCAAGCGCGGCCGCTATTCTGTCCAGGGCGTCGATTAATCTTGTCAGCTGCGCGTCAGTCATTTTCTTCTTCCTTGGCTTCCTGCGGCGCCTGCAGTGGGCTAGCGACGTCTGAGCTTTTTTCGTACAGAGCTTCGGCTATGAGCACCGTCCCGAGATTCCCAGCCCTGGCGCACAGTTCAAGAACCTGCAGTCCCAGCGCGCGACGGCCGGCTTGCCATGTAGTGCGTTTTTCGTTCTGTGGGAAGTCCGCCGTGAAGACCTCCGCTTCGTTGAGAAGCCAGAGAAGAAATTCCCGCCCTACGGAGCTTCTGCCGAGCTGGTCAACGGCGGTTATGAGATTTTCGCGTTTGTATCCTTCCATAGCTCAATCGCCGCTAGGCTCCTCTTGGCCTGCCGCAGGCATGGCTTTTCCCTTGGCTTGGCTTAAGCACCGCAGGTTTATTGTACTCCGCCGAGCAGGTTATCAAGCACGGACCCCTGGCCTAGTCTTGTCTCACCCATTGTTTTGGCCGCGTCAGCCAAGGCGCCGGCCTCCGCCAACGCCTGGTTTTCCATAGCCATTTGTTGTTGCTGCGCCTGTTGTTCAGCGCGCTGTTGCCGGATGGCCGTTACTTCGCTTTGCTCGCGGAGCATGCCCCCCGGAGCGGCGATTCTGTCAAGGTATGCACGGACCGTATTGTCGGCGTTAAGCAGGTCAAGGGCTTCAGGAGCCATTTGTGCCAGATTCCCAACAAAAACAACACCTTGTTCAATATTTGCGCTAAGGCTCGCCCGCTGCGCTTGCGCCAGCACGCTTTCAAAGGCGACATCAACATTAATGATATCAACGTTGTTCGGCGGAGGCGGGAGTGCGCCCCATTCGCGCATAAGGGCAAAAGTACGTTGAATGACCGGCTGCAAGAGTTCTTTGTGGAGCCGTTCCAGAACGGGGCCGAGCAGGACAAGTTTTTCCGATTGGCGCGCCGAGATTTCCGTGGCCGTGACGTTATGGCGTTCGTCATCAAGGAAGGTGCGGAACAGTTCGACATACATTCCGTCGTTGATGATTTCTTCTACTTCCTGAATGGCCTGCATGGAATATTGCAGCGTTTGCGCGTCCGGCTGATGGATGGGCGCAACCGGCGTTACCCCCGTGCGGGTTGAGTCGAAATAGGAAAGGCCGCCAGGGGTTAAACGCACGCCGGTAGCGCGGAGCGATTGGTCTACTACTAGTGGCGGGTCGGCGGCCTTATGCTGGAGTTTTCGCAATGTCGTGGTCATCGCCTGGAGCATTTTGCAGTCAGGCAATACCTGCATGGCCGGGCTTATCCCGTAGCGGTCGGAATTTGAGATATCCCAGCGCGGGGCGAAGGCGGGGAACATATCATAGCCGCCTTCTTCGAGAATGGAAGGTTTCCCGCCAAGGCCGGTAAGTTCCCCTGTGCTGGAAGAAGATGAGCCAAGGAGAAAATACACGGACGCGTAGGGCTTGTCGGTTGATGCCACTCGCCCCAGTGTTTTAAACTCGTTCCTGGGAAAGACCGCGTGGATGACGTCATAGCGCGCGGTTACGTTGCGCGTATGTTCACACTGCCCCTTGATGAAGTCCGGTATGTTCTTGTTGTCAAACTTGTCGACAATCTGCCGCGCGGTCATGTGCATGCGGCGGTAGAAGGTGTCGATTTCATTATTGCTATTGATATCTATTACGAATTCGCCGGGATTGCACAGATGAAAATGCACCCCGTCTTCATCGGCGGTTTCAACGAGTAGCCCCGTTCCGAATGCACCAAGGTCGGCATAAAGGCCGTGTACGGCCGAGTAAAAATTTGATTGGTGCAAAACGGCCTGCATGACCTGCGTGGTGAGGTCAAGCCAGGCATTAAGACCCTCGGGAACTTCGGCGGGGTCACCCTGCAAAACGAGACGGAACCAGGGGCGGACCGGACTTGTCATGCCGCCGTGGAGCCCTGCGGCCATTGCGCGCAAAGCGAGAACGCCGGTGGAGTTCACGAGCTTGGAGTCTATAGGGTATGGCCGGAGATGATAGTCACTTGTGGTATCATCCCTATAGCGGCCAGGGGCGAAGAGCCGCGTGACCTCGCGGTAGACTTCGGTGAACCCCGATCTTTCAAGCCGAAGCTCCTCGTATCTCGTTTGCAAGCGTGTAATATCGAAGGGCACTTTTTTTTCCTTGGCTTGCCCAGGGCCGCAAGGCTTAAATGCCCGCGGTAGGCATTTTTACCCCAAAGTCGAAGAGCCACTATTTTGGCTAGTCAATCCTGCGTTACCACTCGTGTTCTGCCTTCTTTGCGTCAAGATACTTGCCGCCACACCTCTGTTCTTGGAAGCCTTTTCACGCTGTGTGGCTGCGGCTGCCGTCGCACCGGCGGAAACGGACTTGGAGGACTGTTTCGTGGGGGTTTCAGTAACCACGTAGTCGGTGCTGCTGCTACTCTTGCCCTTTCCTCCGCCACCACCGCCACACCAAGCTACGGGGCCGTTATATTCAAAAGAGTCTTCTTCAAGAACCTCGAGGGTTTCAAAGTCCCAGACGATTTTATTGTAGATTTTCATGCCTTTCCTCCCTGGCCTTGGTTAAACTTTCTCTCGTAGCTATCGATACATATGCGTCATCATATCGCTTTAGCCGCGCATAATAAATAAATTCAGGGATTTCCCCTATAATGTTGTACCCGATATTTTCAAGCATTACTGCAATATGTCGATTCCGAACGGGCGTATACCCCAGGAGTGAGGTGCAATCAAGCTCGTTAAGAGCCCATGCGCTGGCGTTCCAGAATCCTACGGAGCCAAGGGGGAAAAACTTTCGGAACATTACCGGATTGACCGTCATGCATCGGCTCATGTAGTAGGCCGGAAAGTTTTGCGAAAATCCCACCAGCTCCTCGTTGCACAAAAAAGCCATAGGAAAAGTTTCGGGGTTTGTTGCCACGGCCATCCAGTGCTCTAATGTGGAGTTATCCCCATGCTGTGGCCAATACGCCCACATGAGGCGTTCTTTCATCAGCCTATGGTACGCCGCCTCGCATTCTTCATCCGTCATACAGCGGAAGGACCATCCCGGGTCCAGGGGTAGCTTTTTTGCGCCGGTATACCGGTTTGTCATTGTGCGTTCCACTCTTTTATGAGCTTGATTCGTTCATTGCACGCGTCAAGATCCAGTCCGAGGTCAATGGCGAATTGTAACAAGTCCCGATTTGTTCCGCTTATCGGTGGCACGGTTTTTGCACATGGCTCGAGCAGATATTCGGGTGGGCGAATATAAACAGTATCGGTTACCGTTATCACCTGCAGCTTACTTGAGCAAGCCCCACACATCATCAGGCACCCGCTCAGAGCCCCAATCGCGAACGCTCTCATTTTGCTCCAGCAACGCGTTAAGCTCTCTACGCGCGTCATCTCGCGCCTTTCTTTCCTTGGCTAATTCTTCTTGCCAGGCTGCGGCAAGTTCATCGCGTTTCACAATTTCCGTCTCAAGAGTACCTATAGTCTCTTTGTTGGCTTTGTTAGTTTCTATAGCTATGGCCGCGTTTTGCAATGCCACATCGCGTTCATCACGCGTACATTTATACAGAGAGGCAAGAGCCAGGCAGGCAATAAGCAGCGCGGCTATGAGCGCGCTTGAAATATTGTCGAAAAGCCAGGAGAAGATACTACCCATGCCAGCCGCCTCGGGCCAAAAGCCAACTATCGGGGACCTCCAATTGAGCTTCCTCTTCTTCGCTCGCTGATTGGGAGCGCATGTTTTGCAGCTGCATGGCGTATAGCTGCTCGACTTCGTTCACCTTTTGACTGTTGTTTTTGAGGATCGGCACGGCAATCAAGCACGCCAGTTTTCGCGCCATACTAGCTACAAACATGTCGTCCCAGAGGCTAACCTCGGTTATATCCTGTGTTATTTCCGCCTGGGCGTCTTTCACATTACATAAAATCGCTGTAATATCGTCAATTACGCGCACGGCGTATTGTTCTTTGTGCAGCCGGTTTTCTTTCCCTTGGCTATGAATCCTATGCACCTTGAGGGCTTTATTTGGCCAGGAATACGCGTATTGCCATTCGTTTTCGTATTCTTCGGGGAAGTTGGCGAGCAGGGCGAGATTTATTCGCGCTTGGGCAAAGGGGTAGGGGTAGTCGCGTAGGGCGGCTCTGCGGGCGTTGTCCCAAAAAAGCTCGCACTGGATGGCTTCCGGCGTGTTCTCGTTGGCGCTGGCGATGGTTCGCGTTCCAATGAATCCCAAAGCCATGTTGTATATAGAGAGACGTCCGCTGGTGCTGGGCATTTTCCTCTATCCCTCAGGGTACAATTTTTTTCATGAAGATATAGAAGAAGGGTGGATTTGTCAATCTTTTTCTTGACAAGGAAGAAATCTTTTTATATCATCTAATTTGGATAATAAATTAACTAAAGCCTTTGCGGCGACTGAGCAAAATGGCTCGTATAACCTTTCGGTCTTTTACCGGTGGCGAAGTTTCCGCTTCCTTAGCCGCTCGATACGACCTACAAAAAGCCGGTACATTTTTGCAGCTGTGTGAAAACATGGTTGTTAACACGATTGGCGATATTGAGCGGCGACCCGGCACACTTTTCATGGAAGACTTCGGCGAGGACGAAGCATTTCTTCTGCCATTCTCTTTTAATTCCGAGGCAAGCGAAAACTACATTCTTATTTTTCAAGCAGATAAGATTCTTGTGCGGCGAATATCGACCGGTGAAGACGACACGGAAGATTTGGCAGCCGAAATTTCTTACGACTCCGCCACGCCTTATTCTTTGGACGACCTTCCTCGTATTGCCTATGCCCAGGTCGGGGACGTTTTATACCTTGCTCACCGCGATTATCCTTTGCAAAAAATCACGCGCTCGGGAACGTACCCGGACTACACCTGGGCTATTGAAGAAGTTACGCTTAATCAGTCAATCGCCGCGCCGGAAGCTTCCGGCATTTCTGTTAGGCGCGGTTATGAATATTATACCTGCGGTACTACGCGCTGCTGCTATGAGCACTGTCTCAACGAAACTTCTCGCCTTGGTTACAAAGTTTCCGCCGTGGATTCGGATGGAGTGGAGTCAACGGCGAGTAACGAATGTCAAATCACCTTCCGCTATCCCACTGACTGGATTGTCGGCGATTCGATAACCTTTTGTTGGACCTGGAGTGACACCAACGGCTCTGGTTCTAGTCCCGAATATTATAACGTCTATCGTGACAGCGCGGGGTATTATGGTTTTATTGGCACAACTTGCGGCAACGTTTATTGTTTTGTTGACCAGAACTTCGAGCCCGATACGAGCATGACGCCGAAGGAGGACTGGGACCCGTTTGCGGATAATAACCACCCTGGTACGGTTACGTTTCATCAGCAGCGCATGTGGCTCGGCGGCACAAGAAATGAACCGACTACGGTCTATGCCTCCAGGACAAGCGACTTCGAGTCCTTTCGAAAATCCCGTCCGCTGCAGGATGACGACCCGATTGAATACCGAATGGCCACTGGTTCCATTGACGATGTTATGTGGCTCAAATCCTTCGGGAATCTTTTCGTCGGAACGACCGGCGGGGAGTTTACGGCTTCAAGCTCCGGCGCGGCTTTGACGCCGGAGGACGTGCAAATCAACCTGCAATCTTCCTGGGGAAGTCGCGGGGTGATGCCGCTGCTCGTTGGCAACGCTATTTTGCATGTGCGCCGAAATGGCTCTCGCGTCATAGAACTTGCCTACAACTGGGAGAACGATTCTTATTCAGGGAACGACTTAACGCTCCTTGCCCCGCACATGGTGGAGGACTCCCCCATTCGGCAGTGGTGTTTTACGCAGTCTCCCGAGCCGCGTATCTGGGCCGTGCGCGAGGACGGGGTCCTCATTTGTTGTACTTACAATCGCGAGCAGAATATCTATGGGTGGAGCCGTCACGTCACAGAGGGCAAGTTTGTTTCCATTATTTCGCTTTGTGGGGAAAAAGGAGATGAAATTGTCCTGTTGGTGAAGCGCGAGATCAGAGGCCAGGAGTACTATTTTCTTGAACGTTTCGCTCCGCGCTTTGATGATAACACGGCCATTGAAGACGCGTTCTTCGTGGACTGCGGCGTGATATTAGACAATAGCCAAGGAGAAAGCGAGCTGGAGTCTTCTTCCTTGGCTCATCTCGTCGGCAAAACGGTATCTGTTTTGAATGTCGGCAGTCCGGAAATAGGGCATGGTGTTACCGATCCGGACGCGCCCGAGCCCGGGCCGGACGCGTCGGAGCCCGAGCCCGAGCCGGAGCCGGGTGAGCCGAACGAACCCGATGACGACGATGTTATTATTACTCCGCCTGAAGATGACGGCGACGGCGACGGCGAGGGGGATGACGGCGACGGCGACGGCGAGGGGGATGACGGTAGCTTAGGTGGTGATTTTACCGCAGAGACGCCCGAAGAGCCGACGGATAGCAAAGGGAGGCTTACGCTGCAATACGGCGTTCCCGGTAAGGTCATTGTCGGGTTGCCGTTCACATCTGTCATGGCTCCGTTGCCAATTGACTCTGAAAATGACTCCGGTTCATCCGTGGGCCTTCGGCGGGCATTGGGGAAAACCAGCATCCGCGTGCACAGAAGCGTTGATTTTGAATACGCCGCGACCAAAAGCGGCTGGCTGGTTGACCGCTCCGCTTATAAAGAAGCCGAATTTTTTGAGGCCCCGTTTCTCCCCGAAAACTATGGAGAACCTGTTCCGCCTTTCAGTGGGACGGTCGAGGTCATTGTCCCTAGTGGTCAAGAAGAAGATAGCTCATTGTACATAAAGACAGACAAGCCGACACCGCTCAGGGTGCTTAGCATCACCGCTGATATTGATTTTGGGGAAACGCGATGATCGCTCAGGCGCCACAAGGGCTTGGCAAAAGAGAGGAGATTATATGGCGATTGGAACCCTCATCGCTATGGGCGTTGCAGCCACGATACAAACGGTATCCAGCTATAACCAGGCTCAGGCTCAAGCCGCAAATTACAGATCGCAAGCCTCCGCTGCTGAACAGCAGGCTGCTATCGCTTCAGCCAACCAGCGCCTTGCCGAGGAACAGGCGTCCGCCGAACGCAAGCAGGGCTATGAAGAAATGCAGACTAAACGCCTTGAAGCCGCGCGGATAATCGGGCAACAGCGGGCTCAAATGGGCGGAAGCGGGGTAGCCGTTGACCAGGGTAGTTTCCTCGACGTTTTGGCCGATACCGCCAGTTCCGGTGAAATCAGCGCGATTAACGCGTACAACCAGGGGATTGACCGTGCATATGCCCAGGAACTTGAAGCCTGGAACTATGAAAATGCGGCCAATGCGTATCGTGCGCAAGCGTCAAGCTATCGGAAAGCCGCGCGTAATTCTTCCAGCGGAGCCATTTGGGAAGCGCTTGGAACGGCGGCAGGAGGCATAGCTTCAATTGGAACGACTTGGGGCAAGGGCCCCAATTGAGAATATACGAACCCCTTTGTACCAAAAGGTTAGCTGAAATCCGTGTTGAGGACTAAATGAAACAGCGGGAAGTCATAATTCAATATACTCCGCGCTTTCCTGAACTGCACGAAGCCTTGGAAAAGTTTCGCTTTTGCGTTTTTGTCATGCATCGCCGCGCGGGGAAAACGGTCATGGCTATCAACCACCTGATAAAACAGGCGCTGCTTTGTGATAAGCCTTTTGGGCATTTTGCTTTTATCGCGCCGTTTCGAACACAAGCAAAGAGTATCGCCTGGGAATATGCAAAGCATTACACGGCGGTACTCCCCCGAACCGTTAATGAGTCTGAATTATCGATAACCTTGCCGTCCTGTAACGGCTCGGCCAAAATCCGCCTGTTTGGCGCGGATAATCCTGACGCGCTGCGGGGGCTTTATTATGACTTCGTAGTAATGGATGAGGTCGCTCAGTGCAAGGCTGAAGTCTGGCAGGAAGTTGTCCGCCCGAGTCTGGCAGACCGCGACGGGCGTTGTCTCTTCATCGGCACGCCGCAGGGGCCCAATCTTTTTCGTGACCTTTTTTCCTTGGCTCAAAAGGAGGAAAACACGGATTGGTTCGCGGCCTCATACCCGATCACCAAAACGAACGTGCTTGACCCTGAGGAAGTAGAGCGAATTAAGACCGAGCTGGGGCCGGATGCCTTTGCCCGTGAATTTCTGTGCGACTTTAATGTTGCCGCAGCGACGGCGCTTATTCCCTTGGCTTTAATCCAAGAAGCCATGGGAAGAGAATGCCCGGAACATATCTGGAAGGATTCGCCGTTGATAGTCGGTGTGGACGTGGCTCGCTACGGGGATGACAGCTCCGTCATTACCCTCAGGCAAGGGCTCGTTGTTCATCCGCAGCTGATATACAAAGGATTAAGCTTAACTGATTTGTGCGGGCGTGTCATTTCGCTTTATAATGAGAAGAAACCCGCCGTGCTGTTCGTGGACGCGATTGGCGTAGGAGCCGGACTTGTTGATAGGCTTAGAGAGCTCGGGATACCCGTGGCGGAAGCCTTAGCTTCGGCCAGGGCGATAAAGGCGGACAAATTTGTGAACCGGCGGGCCGAGATGTATACAGAGCTGGCGGACTGGCTTAAAGCCGGCGGGAAACTCCCCGATGACCCTTCCTTGGCTGAAGAGCTTGCCGCGCAAGAATATGAATTTACTTCAACAGGGAAAATGCTGTTGCTCAAGAAAGACAAAATCAAAGAAAAAATAGGCCGGTCGCCGGATAAAAGCGACAGCCTGGCTCTTTGTTGGTTTAACGCCGCGCCCATAACAACTGAAGAATATCACGCGGGGTTGAAGTTTAATACAGAAGCGGACACCGCGTATGAACCATTGGAGTACTAAATGCCGGTTTATGAGGGCATGACCATCAGGGGGCGTTCCCCGAACATTCGGCGATCACAGCAAAGCGAAGCTCCGTATGTCTCGCGCACAACCGCTCGTCTTGACGATTCTCCTGCCCGTATCGCCGCTGCTGGTTCCGCAGCTATTAATCAGGCAAGTCAGGACTATTGGCGGAATATGGGCCACTTTGGCGCGGGCCTCTCTGCGCTTGGCCGAGCCGGAGCGGAAATCTATACGCACTATTCTGCGGCCAAAGCCGAAGAGCTTTCCACACTTCACATCCAACAGCTCAATCAATCCGCCTCCGGCGAAAATGGGTATCTTTCCCGTCAAGGTGAAAGTTCTTTCTCTGTCGCGGAAGAATTTGGATCCGAAGCACAAGGCTTACGCGATGAAGCGGGAAAGCAGCTCAATCCCTTGGCTATGCGGCTGTATGAGCGGAAGATGCGTGATTTCACTTCGCGCGAGTCCATCAAGCTGCAACAGCACTCTATGAACCAATTGCGGCTCTTTGAAGATCGCAATGATGATGCGGCGACCGAAAACGCCCTCAACATGGCCGCGCAAAATTATAACGACTCTGAGGAGCTAAACCGCTGGATAGGGGAAGCCCTTTCTTCACAAGGGCGTAAGCTTGACCGTCAAGGATTTGGCGAAGAGGCAAAGACGGCCGCATTCAAAGAAATCACCAGCGGCGCGAAGCGCGGCGCATTCACCATGGCTCTTGCCAATAAAGATATTGGCTCCGCTCGAAGGGTTTTAAATGATGCTTTAGGCAAAGGCGGCAATACTGTCCGCCCGCATCCACCGCTTCCTGAAGGCGTTGTTGCTACAGCGGAAAGAATAGCCAAGGAAGAAGGGGTCGACCCCGAGCTCGTGCAGGCCGTCATCTGGCAAGAAAGTCGCGGTGATCCCAATGCCGTATCGAAGGCAGGTGCGCGCGGTTTCATGCAGCTTATGCCTGCAACAGCCAAGGAAATGGGCGTTACGGATGTTTTCGACCCGGAACAGAATATCCGCGCTGGCACGCAGTACCTTAAAAAAATGCTTGGCACCTTTAATGGTGACGAACGCCTTGCGCTCATGGCTTACAATTGGGGCCCGGGGAACGTCAAGAAGTGGTTGGCCGCGGGGGCGGATCCGGCGAAGATTCCAAACGAAACACTGCGGTATGTTGATTCTCTCCTTGGCTCAATGCCTTCCGGTGAAAACCAACTGACAACGAAAGACGAAGCCTGGATGCGCAATGCCCTTGCTAATGCCGAAAAACAGCGGAAGGGTGAAAACGCGGTTGCGTTTACGAACCTTCAGAACGACTTCCAAAACGACGCGCTGCAAGGAAAAGATATTTCAGGATATCGCAATTTTGTAAAATCTGAATTTATAGACACTTACGGCGAAGAACGCGGCGAAAGGGAATACCTTAAGTATACGGAGGCCAGGGAAGCAAATTCTCATCTTCGCGATATGAAGGATATGACGAATGAGAATATTAACCGCTGGATTGTCGACAACCGTCCCGGCGCAGGACCCGGCAGCAAAATTAAGGACTCTGTTTACGGATTGGTGGCGAACGCGATGAACCAGGAATTGATTGCCCGCGCGCAGGATCCCGCAGCCTATCTCATCTCTCGCGATGAAGATGTCGCACGGGCGCGGGAAGCTATGTTTAATAACATGAACTCCGACAGCGTTCAGGCCTACGCACAAGTATCGGCAGCAGCGGCTGGGAAACGTGGCATGCCACTTACGCGCCTTTTTTCACAAGCGGATATTATGAATATGGCCGCCACAATTAATGCTTCCGGCACCCCCCTGGAAAGTCTCACACGAGTTATGGAGAGCGTGGGCTCTTATGGCCTTGACGTTTCACGGCAACTCTTTTCCAAACAAGGCGGGAACCTTCCGGCGGCGGCGCAACACGCCTATATGATACGAAATGCCGGTGATGGCGATCGATTGTGGAACGCTCTACGAGACCCCGAATTTGTCAAAAATACAAAAAACGTATTAGGGCTTACGGGCTCGGCCAATACGGATTTTGAAGACCGCTTGCGTTCCGGGACCGATGAATTCGCGCAAACCTTTGGCTATCATACGGACGCGGCGGTAAGCCTGCAAGATTCCGTTCGTGTTCTTGCCCTTCTGTATATGCGAGACGGGAAAAACACCAGGGATGCTGTTTCAGATGCGGCAGCGCGATTCACCGACAGGTATACCGTTAGCGGTTCTTTGCGCATCCCTAAAATGGATAGCCAAGGAAAAGCAGTCGACGCGGCCGCCGTTATGCAAGGGAGTCGCCGCTCGCTTAATAGTGTTGCCGGAAATCCTGAAGATATTGAAGAACATCTCTTGCACACGCTCTACCCCGTAAGAGAAGGCGGAAGTCGTGAAGAACAGCTGCAGGCCATGCAGCGCGATCTTCAGGATAATGGCGAATGGTTGGTTAACGAAGATGAAAGCGCAGCACGACTTTTCATTCACGGCGTCCTTGTTCGCGATAAAAACGGCGAGCCGATAGAGAGAACCTGGGATGATTTTTCCTCCTTGGCTCCCCACTTGACTGACCGTGAAGTGGAAGCCCGTCGCGTTTTGACAACCCGGATGATTACGTTCCGTGGCGTTGAAGGCGCGCGGGAGGCTCTTGGTGAAGAATTCGATGAGTCTGTAGCCCTTGATTACCCCAGGCTTTTTAGGAGAAAACGGTAATGCCCTTCTTCACGGAAACGCCGGAGCTTAAACAGATTGTCCCTCTTTCAGCAGACATGTGGGAGCCCGGGACGCTCGACTTTTTTGCCAATGGGTTTTCTCATGCTTTGGCCACGAACCCCTTGCAAGGAGCGCGAAATCTCTATAGCCGGTTTGAGCCGTTTCGAGAACGGGCAAGCCTTGAAGAGCAGGGCCGAATGATAGAAGAGGCGGGGTTAACCGGTATCATTGCCCCTAACGAAGGGTATTCCCGCGGGCACCTGCAACTCTTGCTGAAACAAAAAGGTGAAGAAATTTGGAGGCAAAACGTTTCTTCCCGTGCTTCCGGCTTCATCAACAATGCGGCGGGTTTTGCCGGCGGGCTTGTGGGGAGCTTTGTTGACCCCATAAATATAGGTTCTGCTTTTGTTCCCGGCGTCGCCTTCCGTGGCGGCATCTCGGCATTACGCGCCATTCCCGCGACCCGTGCGGTGGGGACTTCTCTCTTGGCTCGAAATACGGCTCGCCAAACGGCGATCGCTTCCGCAACCGGCTGGACGCGCGCAGGCCTTCTTGCACGACAAGGGGCTGTGGAGGGGGCGATCGGCGCGGCCATGATTGAGCCGCTTGTTTATTCAGGGATGACCGCTGCGCAGGCCGATTATTCCTTGGCTGACTCTCTTATGAATATTGCCTTTGGCTCCATGATGGGCGCGACGCTCCACCCAATCGCGGGAATGGTTCATCATTGGCGGCATCCGAACGCGACCCCCGATTCTATTCATGCCACCGATTGGTACCGACAGGATTTTGAACGGCGTAATTTTGAAGCACGGATGCGAGCGAATCCGAACCTTGATGAAAGTTTGGCCCGCCAATGGGCACAGGCCGATGCCGCGCTTTTTGACGCCAACGCCAGGCGGTGGGCCGCTGATACGGGCCGGTCAGCCATCGATTATTATGAGCGCAATCCCGTGGAGTTTCGCGGAGACGCTACCGGACCGGCAAGCGAAGGGCTTTCCGTGAGAAGCGCGGAAGCCCCCCGTGCGGAAGGAAGCCCGCCGCAGGCGCGGGGAGCAGTCTCCTTTGACGAAGGGAAGGCTGTCATCACCTTCTTTCAAAATTCCGATGCGACTACCGCCCCGCATGAGATGTTTCATATTTTTCGGCGGGAAATGGCGGATGCCGCTCATGCGCCCGGCGCGTCCGACACTATCCGCGCCCGCTATGCGCAGATGGAAGATTTTGTCGGAGCAAAGCCAGGAAAGGCATGGACAAGAAGCCAAGAAGAAAAATTTGCACGGGCCGGGGAAGCGTTTCTTATGGAAGGCCGGGCTCCATCTCCCGCACTGCAGCCCGCCTTTGACTCCATGAAGGGCTTCTTTCTTGATGTCTACTCGAGCGCGGATGCGGCGGGCCTTGAAATCTCCCCGCAAATGAGAAACGTTTTCAACGACATGTTGACTGTGCCATTCAGTGAAGCGGAACGAAATTTCACCTATGCCGTGGGCGATATTCTGACACGCGAACCTGAGGTTGCGATTGCCGCTGAAGCCAAGAGAATAATGCCCGATGCGGAGGTTGCGCGAGCCGCCGGAACGCCGGAAGCTACCCAGCTTCGTGAAGGCATCCAAAATGCGGATGCGGACTTTACTGCATTTGTTTCACGTGAAGAGAACCTTTCAGAGGGCGCACGGAACATCATAGCCGAGGCTGAACCCATAATCGCCGAGTCTGATGCCGCGTTGGCTCAATTTGATGTCGCCGACGCCGTAACGCCGGAAATCCTTGACGCCGTAAAGCGGGGCGAGGCGCGGGAAGCTCTTTCCTTGGCTTCTCCCGACGCCGAAAGGCTTGCTCCTGAGGACATTACAACGCTCTATGAATCGGCCGTCGAAAAGCGCGCCGCAGGCATGGATGACGGCGAAATTCTTAACGCTATAGCAGAGGAGATTAATAGAGACCGAATTGTCGAGCTTGCCCGAAACCGAGCCCTGAAGCTGCAGCGCAACCGGAATGTGGAAAACCTGGGGTATGTACTGAATACCTTCAGGGGCAAAGAGGGTGACGGCATCTCGGCTCTTCTTGTTGGCTCCAAATATGTCCGCGAGGGCAGCCACATGTCTGTTGATTCCCTGGGCGTCGGGCTTTCCGGCCAGTACAGGGGAGAGCTTGCGGCGGAATTAAACAGGCTT